>Ga0209344_10001211_pt1 | contig 35242 bp, 39 predicted proteins | sample Cruoilmetagenom6_FD_187293 | JGI IMG/M metagenome (GOLD analysis project Ga0209344, IMG submission 187293) | Oil polluted marine microbial communities from Coal Oil Point, Santa Barbara, California, USA - Santa Barbara Oil Seep Sample 6 (SPAdes)... | ecosystem: Environmental > Aquatic > Marine...
CTGACCTCGGTGATGAAGGTTTCGACCATACTGCGGCCCTCGGGTTTGGCGTAGACGGTAGCGTAATGGGCGTTGGGATACAGATCGCGTACTAGTTTCAGGGTTTTGCCGCTGTCGACCAGATCGTCGATGATCAAAACCCCTGTTCCGTCGCCTACGATGTCGGCGTCAGGTGCTTTTAACACTTTAGCTTCGGATTGATCCTGGTGGCTGTATGATTTTACGCTGATTGTATCGACGGTGCGTACGTCCAGTTCACGCGCAATGATCATTGCGGGGGCCATGCCACCACGTGTAATGGCAACAATTGCTTTCCATGCGCCGTCTATGGGACCTTTGCCGTCCAATCGCCACGCTAATGCACGGCTATCGCGGTGGATCTGATCCCAGCTGATATGAAAACCTTTTTCGTGCGGCAGGCGTTCGGTCATTCTTTGCGCCCGGTTACAATGTCGATATCCGGTGCATCTTCCGCTTTCATGCCAACCACGTGATAACCTGCATCCACGTGCAGATTTTCACCTGTGACACCAGAGGCAAGGTCGGACAACAGATAGAGGGCGGATTTACCAACATCTGTGGTTGTTACATTGCGGCGCAGAGGTGTGTTCAACTCGTTCCACTTCAGGATGTACCTGAAATCTCCGATGCCGGAGGCGGCCAAGGTTTTGATCGGGCCTGCGGACAGAGCGTTCACGCGAATGTTCTTTGGCCCCAAATCCATTGCCATGTATTTCACGGATGCTTCCAGCCCGGCTTTGGCAATCCCCATCACATTATAGTGAGGCATCACCATTTCGGCCCCGTAATAGGTCAATGTCAGCAAAGCACCACCGTCCGGCATCATTTTTTCGGCGCGCTGGGCAACGGCTGTGAAGGAATAAACCGATATGTCCATGGTCATGCGGAAGTTGGCGGCACTTGTATCTACATAGCGGCCGCGCAATTCGTTTTTGTCGGAAAAGCCGATGGCGTGAACGACGAAATCAATCTTGCCCCATTTTTCTTTCAGTGCATCAAATAAAGCGTCAATAGAGGCGTCATCGGTAACGTCACACTCCAATATAATATCACTATTTATGCTTTCTGCCAGTGGTTTGACGCGTTTACCCAAAGCTTCGCCCTGATACGAGAAAGCCAGTTCCGCACCATGTTCAGCACAGGCGCGTGCAATGCCCCAAGCAATTGACTTGTCATTGGCAACGCCCATGATTAATCCGCGTTTACCAGCCATTATTCCTTGCGACATAGAAGATCCGATCTAATTTATTTTATTAGGGTTTACGGTAACCACACGTGTGCATCAAGGCTAGGATATAGTTCTGTGATGAAACTGTAATAAACCTGTAATATATGATGATCGGGCTTGAAACTAAATTACTAAGAGTTAAGTTGCCGACGGTTAATAGGAGTTTACAATATGTCTGATCGCAGCGGTATTTTTGCAGGGGATGACCCATTTGAAATCGCTCGCAGTTGGTTGACCGAAGCTGAAGCTGAAGAAACCAATGATCCAAACGCGATAGCACTTTCAACTGTGGATGCGCAGGGCATGCCGAACGCACGCATGGTTCTATTGAAAGAAATAGAGGATGATGCGTTTGTCCTTTATACAAATTACGGCAGTGTAAAGGCGCAAGAATTGGATTTTGCGGGTAAAGCCGCGTTTGTGATGCATTGGAAATCTCTACGGCGCCAAATACGGGTTCGCGGTTTGGTGACACGTGAGGATGGGTCTGGCGCAGATGAATATTACAATTCGCGCGCTTTAGGCAGCCGTATTGGGGCATATGCAAGCAAGCAATCACAAGTGTTGGAAAAAAAATCACAGTTGGTTGCGCGCGTGGCAAAATATACCGCGAAATTAGGGCTGCATCCGCCACGTCCGGAATTTTGGGGCGGCTTTCGGATTAAGCCAGTTGAGATTGAGTTTTGGGCAGATGGCCCCTTTCGTCTACATGATAGATTTCGCTGGACAATGGGCACAGGTGATGATGGATGGGCGATTGTTAGACTCAACCCATGATAGTTGTTGATCTTTTTTATAATTCCTTATAGCTTGGATACGTGTGATGTATGTCACTAAAATTTTGAAATTATGTAAGAAACCACATTTTAATACTCATTTTTGCTTAATATCGTTGTCTTTTCTCTGGCAGCAAATACAATGGGTTCGGGTGGTAGTTTGAATGCAGAATAAGACTGGTAAAGTTAAGTGGTTTGATACCACCAAAGGATTTGGCTTCGTCGTGGATGACGAAGGCGGCCCTGATATACTGTTACACGCAAATGTTTTAAGAAACTTTGGCCGCAGTTCTGTAGCCGAAGGAACCGAGATTGAAATCGTGGTTGTTGCGTCAGAACGTGGACAACAGGCTTCTGAAATCGTGCGTATGGAACAGCCTGACAGTCTTCCGGACAATGCGTTGCGCGGTTTGGAAGAAGCCGGGATAGATCTGTCGACATTGTCGGAACATTCTGAATTAACTGCAGCACGTGTGAAGTGGTTTGACAAAGTAAAAGGTTTTGGGTTTTTAAATGTATTTGAAAGCACAGAAGATATTTTTGTTCATGCGGAAGTTTTACGCGCCTATGGGATTTCAGAGCTACAGCAAAGTGAAGCGGTTAGTATCCGAACGGCATCCGGGCCGCGCGGGAAACTTGCAATTGAAATCCGTCCTTGGGATTTTGCGGCAGAACATAAATCCTGATATAAAGCTTATTCTATCAATATGTGTCGCCTTGGTGTTCTCAACCCAACTGTTGTTGGCTGAATGCGCGCCTGATCGCGCGCAATTTAAAATGGGCAATAGTTCTGCCGCCTTTGATGTCGAGGTCGCAGACACCTATGAATCCCGTGCAAAAGGTTTGATGTTTCGAAAAAGCATGGCGCGGTTTTCAGGCATGCTATTTTTCTACGATGAGCCGCAAAGCGTCAGTTTCTGGATGGAAAACACACTGATCCCTCTGGATATGATTTTTATGGACCAAACCGGTTTGGTGGTTAACATTCATAGTAATGCGGTACCTTTGGATCGCACTGCGATTTTCGGCGGTAATGATATCTTTGCTGTGCTGGAAATAAATGGCGGTTTGGCAAAGGCATTAGGGGTTCGGGTTGGAGCAAGTCTGCAACATCCTGCCTTTGATCAGGAAATTGCTGTTTGGCCATGTAAAAATTAAACATATGTCACTTTTGGGCTTTTCATTTCCGCCCAAGCGTTTTAAACCCCGCGACAGTCGGGGCGTGGCGCAGTCTGGTAGCGCACCTGTTTTGGGTACAGGGGGCCGTTGGTTCGAATCCAGCCGTCCCGACCACTAGTGAAAATGAATAAAAGATTTTTAGGGTTCGGTGATCGCCGGGCCTATTTTTTTGCCTGAATTTCTAAAAGTCAGGGGTTTCCAGTTGTTTAGAAGATTTGGTGAATTTGAGCCGTGATTCACGTTAACTTTTTGTTAATTTCCAGCGCCGATTTTTTTTGCCCATGTTCAATTTTTTTTGCCCACTTGTTCGAAAGAGATTCGATCACTCGAATATGATCCACCCTGCTGAAGTGTGTAGCGTAAGAAATCCCAATAAGATGTTTTGTCGCTTATGTTTTTTGTCAAATCCGATTTTTAGCAGCTGCCATAATTTTGCCTGATGTTTGTCACAATTTTGCCAAACTTTGTTCAAGGTATGTTTTCGTTTTTGCGGGTCAATAGTTAAATGTAACTAAAATGTGAATATTTTCGTTGACCTGTAGTGGCGAACTAGTACAAGTTGTGCGTGTCGTTCAGGTAGCCACTATATATAGTGGCGAAGAGGCAGGGCGGCATTAAAAAGAATATGAAATTTCGCACCCTGATTTTCAGGGAAGGCTAAGAATTTCTTGATTTAATAGGGGCTAATATGAAGATTGATCGTCGTTTTACTGATTCAGAAAAAGATGCATACGCAAGCATAAAATTTCACAAAACAACATCCGAAATACGCAACCCAGATGGGTCTGTCGTGTTTTCATTGGAAAACGTAGAAGTACCAACAAGTTGGTCGCAAGTCGCAGCAGATGTGATCGCGCAAAAATACTTTCGCAAAGCTGGCGTTCCTGCGGCGTTGAAACGCGTTGCGGAAAAAGATGTGCCGGAATTTTTATGGCGCTCTGTTCCTGATACTGATGCACAGATTGCAAAAGGTGAGACATATGCGGGCGAAACATCTGCCAAGCAGGTTTTTGACCGCTTAGCCGGTACTTGGGCATATTGGGGCTGGAAAGGCGGCATGTTTGACAGTGAAACTGATGCCAAAGTCTATTTCGATGAAATGCGCTTTATGTTGGCCAACCAAATGGCCGCGCCGAATTCTCCACAATGGTTTAACACCGGGCTTTACTGGGCTTACGGAATTGATGGGCCATCACAGGGACATCATTATGTAGATTACAAATCAGGCAAACTTACACAATCCGTTAATTCTTACGAGCATCCACAACCGCACGCTTGTTTCATTCAGTCTGTTCAGGACGATTTGGTAAACGAAGGCGGCATTATGGATCTTTGGGTGCGTGAGGCGCGCTTATTTAAATATGGCTCAGGTACTGGTACTAACTTTTCATCATTGCGCGGTGAGAACGAGTCTCTTGGTGGCGGCGGTAAATCGTCCGGCTTGATGTCATTCTTGAAAATCGGTGACCGTGCCGCAGGTGCGATCAAATCCGGCGGTACAACACGGCGTGCAGCCAAAATGGTGATCTGCGATATGGATCACCCTGATGTTGAAGAATTCATCAGCTGGAAAGTGAAAGAAGAACAAAAAGTTGCGTCTTTGGTTGCTGGTTCTAAACTGCACGAACAAAAGTTGAATGAAATATTTGCAGCTATTCGCGCATGGGACGGCACCGAACTGGATGCATTTGATCCCAAGAAAAACCCGGGCCTGAAAACGGCTATTCGTTCAGCTAAAAAGGTTATGATCCCGGAAACTTATGTGAACCGTGTACTGCAATATGCCAAACAGGGTTATAGCAGTATCGAGTTCCCGACATATGACACAGACTGGGATTCGGATGCATACCTGACAGTAGCGGGACAGAATTCGAATAACTCTGTTCGGGTAACAGACGCGTTTCTGAAAGCGGTTAAGAATGATGAACCTTGGGAATTGATCCGTCGCACAGATGGTGAGGTTGCCAAAACCGTACAAGCCCGCGACCTGTGGGAAGAGGTGGGACACGCAGCATGGGCCTGTGCCGATCCCGGTGTTCAATATCACGATACAATCAATGCATGGCACACTTGCCCTGAAGACGGGGCTATTCGTGGATCAAACCCATGTTCGGAATATATGTTCCTTGATGATACGGCCTGTAATCTGGCCTCTATGAACTTGTTGAAGTTCTACAAGGATGCAAAATTCCAATCAGGCGATTACATTCATGCGACACGCCTTTGGACAATGACACTGGAAATTTCGGTTCTGATGGCACAATTCCCATCCAAGGAAATTGCGCAACGGTCATACGAATTCCGCACGTTGGGTCTGGGCTATGCCAATATCGGCGGTTTGCTGATGAACATGGGCTACTCTTACGACAGTGACGAGGGCCGTGCACTTTGTGGTGCAATTACTGCGATCATGACGGGCACATCTTATGCGACCTCTGCTTTGATGGCCAAAGAATTGGGACCGTTCCCGGGGCACGCGAAAAACGCCAAGCACATGTTGCGCGTGATGCGTAATCACCGCCGTGCGGCCTATGCAAAAACCAAAGGGTATGAGGGTTTGGAAGTGAAACCTGTGCCTTTGGATCACGCTAGCTGCCCTGATCAGGATCTGATTGCCCTATCCAAATCCGCTTGGGATGATGCTGTGACTTTGGGTGAAAAACACGGCTACCGTAATGCGCAGGTATCCGTGATCGCACCAACCGGGACTATCGGCTTGGTGATGGATTGCGACACAACGGGTATCGAGCCGGATTTTGCACTGGTTAAATTCAAGAAACTTGCGGGTGGTGGTTACTTTAAGATTATCAACCAATCAGTGCCAGCGGCATTGAAAATGCTGGGTTATTCTTCATCTGAAGGTGAAGAGATTATTTCCTATGCGGTTGGTCACGGTACAATGGGCAATGCGCCCGGTATCAATCACACGACTTTGACAGGCCACGGTTTTGGCAAAGACGAGTTGGACAAGATAGAAGCGGCATTGCCGACAGCGTTTGATATTCGGTTTGTTTTCAATCAGTGGACATTGGGCGAAGAGTTCTGCAAAGGCACTTTGGGTATTCCCGAAACGCAGCTGAATGATCCTGCTTTTGATTTATTGTCACATTTGGGATTTACCAGAAAACAGGTGGAAGCGGCCAATAATCATGTTTGTGGCACAATGTCCTTGGAAGGTGCGCCGCACTTGAAACAAGAGCATTACGGCGTATTTGATTGCGCAAATGCCTGCGGACGCATCGGGACGCGTTATCTATCTGTAAAAAGCCACATTACAATGATGGCAGCAGCACAATCGTTTATATCCGGTGCGATTTCCAAGACCGTAAATATGGCGAATGCCGCGACCATCGAGGATTGTCAGGCGGCGTATGAATTGTCTTGGTCACTTGGTGTGAAAGCCAATGCGCTTTACCGTGATGGATCAAAACTGTCGCAACCGCTGGCGTCTGCCTTGATCGAGGATGACGACGAGGATCTGGATGAGGCGCTTGCAGAAGCACCGGCAGGTGATCGCGCGGCAATTCTGGCTGAAAAGCTTGTTGAAAAGGTTATCGTCAAAGAAATACGCAAAGGGCGTGAAAAACTGCCCGAACGGCGTAAGGGCTATACCCAAAAGGCGGTTGTTGGCGGGCATAAGGTATATCTGCGCACGGGCGAATATGAAGATGGTTCCATCGGTGAGATTTTCATCGACATGCACAAAGAAGGCGCGGGTTTCCGGGCGATGATGAACAACTTCGCCATCGCTATATCCGTGGGCTTGCAGTACGGCGTGCCGTTGGAAGAGTTCGTGGATGCGTTTACCTTCACCCGCTTTGATCCGGCCGGCATGGTGCAGGGTAATGACAGCATCAAGAATGCAACTTCCGTATTGGATTACATCTTCCGCGAATTGGCAGTGTCCTATCTGGATCGCTCAGATCTTGCGCATGTCAAACCGATAGGTGACACATTTGACGATCTGGGTCGCGGTGTGGAAGAGGGCAAAAGCAACATCACACCCGCGTCCGAAGATGCAGTGGCGATGTTGCGCAACGTGGTGTCGCCCGGATACCACCGCAACCGTATGCCACAAGAACTTGTGGTGTTACAGGGCGGTGTCGGCAATCTGTTTGGCGGCGGATCTCAGGCCGTCGGTGCGTCGGAAGCGGTTGCAAGTGCTGTGGCACAAGTGGCAGCCCCCGTCACCAAGATGGATGATCGTATGAAAGCCAAGATGCAAGGCTATGAAGGCGATGCGTGCGGTGATTGCGGCAACTACACGTTGGTGCGCAACGGCACATGTATGAAATGCAACACCTGTGGGGCAACAAGCGGGTGTAGTTAAGAGTTAGGGGCGCGCGGCTTTGGTCGCCGTCCCGACGAGTTCAGGCCGCAGGCAAAAACGAGAGCGGTTAACAAGAGAGCCTGAATATTAAACTGGGGGGATTATCCCCCCATTTTTTTTGTCGACAAGATAAGCCAGATAAAGAATGCTAGACAGGCGGCAGTCAAAATATATGTGCTGATCGACAGGCCAAGTGTTTCGGTAGCAACCCCGATGGAAAAAGCACCAAGGGCCGAGGCACCGGTTGCAACAACAATCCAAAGCGACATAACGCGCCCGCGCATTTCATCAGGCAGGCTTGCTTGCATTGATGATTGCAGACTTACGCCCAGATGGGTGCTGGTAAAGCCCAGTATTGCAGCGGCTATAAGCGTTATATTCCAATTGGTGGAGTTACCGAATACCGCCACTGACAGGATGCCGATCGTTGTTATGGCGAGTGTGGACAATGCCATGGTTTTTGTTGCCTGAAGCGGGCCAAAGGATTTGAGGATTGCAGACATGACAGCACCTGCCCCCACCGCCGAGCCGAGTTGCCCTAAACCTATGGCCCCTTTGTTGAAAAGCCCATCTGCCACGACGGGCAGGATTTCTGTCGTACCGCGCACAGACAGGGCCATCAGTGCCGTCATCAAAAGAACCAGTCGCAATTCCGGGCGATACCAAATATATTCAATACCGTTTTTCAGGGCTGTTAAAAAAGCTTCTTTGTTTTTAGGCGTTTGCGGTGTGCGCGGCTTTAGGAATGGCACGATCATCAAGCTGGGCAGATAGAGCAGGATTGAAATGATCAAAGCAGATGTGATGCCGAACTGATCAATGATAATCCCGCCCAATGCGGGGCTGATCATGCGTGCAGTATTAAAATTCAGGGCAGCAAGTGCCACAACAGACCCCACATGTTCCTTTTGAACCAACCGTGGAGCCAGTGACATACGCACAGGATGATGTGCCGAAGAAACGATACCAATGGCCACAGCAATGGTGGACAGAATGCTTGGGTTAAGGTGGCCCATCAGGTGAATGGCCAGCAATGCCGAGATACAGGCAATCATTGAACTGTTCGTGCCAATGGCGGCCAGCTTGATATTGGCCCGGTCGATGAGAACACCAAAAAACGGCCCCGTCAGAAAAGTCGGTAGCAAGGAAAGGGCAGCAACAAAGCCGACAAAGCTGGCAGAGGCGGTTAATTCCCACGCCATCCAGCCGATCAGGATGCGCATGATCCACAGTCCGTTGACGGCAAAGAGGCCACCTAGAAAATACAAGCGGAAGCCGGGTGATTTTAGCGCAACAAGGTTCATTAGGCTGTTCTATGTGATTTTAGTGGAAAGGCAATCATGTGATATCTTGCACGTGGATTTATGAGGCGTTACACAGTGCAAACGCCGCTGTAGCTCAGATGGTAGAGCACGTCATTCGTAATGATGGGGCCGGAGGTTCAAGTCCTCTCAGCGGCACCACCGGTACTTCACAAATCGCCGAAAGTCTGCTATGTTTCACCACTATTGTAATAGGTAAAAGAGGTGCGGGATGCTTATCAAGACTGCGACAATCATATTAGCGGCGACCATCGGTCTGGCCCTGCCGGCCACGGCGCAAGAAGCCGCCGAAAACCCGGTCTGTCAGGTCATGGGCGAAAACGGCATGGTCACGCTTCTTCTGTGCCCCGAGGGGCTGAACCAGGAGTTGCTGGCCTCTGAAGGTGTGGCCGCCTGCAACGGCCGATTGCCCTGCGGCGCGTGGATATGGACCGATGCGACCATGGTCCCGGCCGAGGCCCCCGACAGCCATGACAAGTTGACCCAGGCCGCAGTAAGATCGGCGATCGCGATATGGGTTGGCGAGCGGTCACAGCTGATCCAGTTGCAGAAAGTCGAGAAATAAGTCTGCGAGCACAAAAAAGGGGTGAGAAAACCCCACCCCTTTTAGATTTTGAACTTTTTGTGCCGTGTTAGGCTGCGGGACGACGACGACGCCAACCGCCGAGCAGACCCAAGAGACTCAGCCCGCCAGCCATAAGCGGCAAGGCCGCTGGAACCGGAACCGGGTTCGGGGTGACGATCTGCTGGACCTTCTTGTTAATCGCCGCTGTGTAGGCCGCGCCGAAATCCGATACTGGCAGCACGAAGGCTATATTCAGTGGGTCGGTGATACCGCCGACCGCGTCTGTCCCAAGGATCGTGAGGCCACCGACACCGCCTGTGTCAAAGCCAAGTGCCGCAAGATCATTGTTGTCCGCACCTGATCCCACAGACTCGAAGCTCAGCGAATCCCAACCAGCTCCGATCAGCTCATTGCGCCCCGTTGTGCCATCGCCGCCCGTGTTCGGGTTGCCGTCGGTCATCATGTTCAAGATACCGATGTCGGTTATCGACACCGCGCCGACTGTGGTCCTCATAAGGTCGAAGGCACATTCATAGCAAGTGGAGCCACTTCCATTATATGCATCGGCCTTGATGGCCGCGTTCACAGTTGCCAGATCTCCGATATTGTTGATGACCGCCTTGTTCACGATAACATCGGCCGAACTCCCGAAAGATACAACAGTGATCTCATAGGCGACGGCAGGGGTTGCCAACGGAATGTTGGCCGAAAGCGCATCGGCCAGCGAATCCATGGCCGCAAGATAATCGGCGCTAGCGACACTGCCGGATTCGTCCATCATGAACCCAAGCTTTATGTTTTGCGTGGCTGCCTGTGCGTATCCCGCGAGTCCTATGCCAAGCGCAAGCACGCTGACAGCAATTTGTTTTCTATACATTTTTTACTCCCTAGTTACATTTGATCAATTACAATATTCTTACAATAAATAAAGCCAATGCAAATTGAAGTTCAGTGCTAACTTCATTCATTAGCGAATCGAATAACACAAAATAGCCACATTTGCAAATTTCCATGTCAATATCAAAAGCGCCTTTTGACGAATTTGTGATTGGTTAAATAGGTTACTGACAAGCCATAAAGTTAAGTCCGGTAGATACCTTACTTAAACACAGCTAAATACGGCGATAGAGTTTTCCCGAACTGGCTCTAGTCGCAAACACTTGTGAAACGGGATGCTCCACACTGAACCCCTGCCTGAGGCCCGTCGATGGGGTGGGAGGTTCAAGTCCTATCAGCGGCACCATTTTAACCATTTCACGTCCCGCAAAACGTCTGCTGGACAACTTCTTCGGGCTTGGGGACTTCTTCATACTTATCCGCATCTTTTTGCTGTTCATACGGGTTTTGCAGGATGCGGCTTAGGCGGTGCATGGGGGCGTAATCCCCTGCGGTGCCTGCCTGTATAGCTTCCTCGACACGGTGGTTGCGCGGGATATAGATCGGATTGGCCGTGTCCATGAGAGCTTGGCTGTCATCAGGCGCAATGCCGCTTTCTTTCTTGGCCTCATGCCATTGTGCCAGCCATGTATCTGCCGCAGATTTATCATTGAACAAGTCTGTAAACTTGGCGCGGTGATCGTCTGTGTTCAACCTGCGCAAATGCGAAAAGAATAAAGTAAAGTCCACTGTGTGCGTTGTCATGGTCTGGAATGTTATTTCCTGAAATTGTGCATTTGGAGCATTTAAACCCAGCTTTTGCGCAAATGCGTTTTGGAAATGTGCGGTAAAGGCTACGCCAAAGTTCTCTAAACTGGTTTCTATGCCTTCAACGGCGGCGTCTTCGTCTGAACTCCAAATCGGTGACAAGGCTTCGCCCAGACGCGTCAAATTCCAATGCGCCATTTGTGGTTGGCGACCCCACGCGTAACGGCCCTGCCCATCGATGGAACTAAATACTTTCATCGGGTCGAATGCGTCCATAAAGGCACAGGGGCCGTAATCGATGGTTTCACCTGCAACTTGGCAATTGTCTGTGTTCATGACCCCGTGGATAAAGCCGAACTTCATCCAGAGTGCGATGAGTTTGGCCTGGCGTGCAATAACACCTGCATAAAATGCCTGTATAGGATTTTCGGCGTTTCGCGCTTCTGGGTAATGTCTGTCGATGACGTAGCCTGCAAGTGTTTGCAGGGCGGTTTTGTCATTATTTGCATAGAAATACTGGAACGTGCCGACGCGGATGTGTGATTTGGCAACACGGGTGATTATAGCACCCGGAAGTCTGGTTTCACGGATAACTTCTGCGCCCGTTGTAACGGCTGCCAATGCGCGGGTGGTGGGGACACCTAGTGCGTGCATGGCTTCGGAAACGATATATTCGCGGATAACCGGGCCTATTGCTGCTTTTCCATCGCCGCCGCGAGAATAGGGTGTGCGACCCGATCCTTTCAGTTGGATATCAAAGCCTGATACTTCGCCAAGTAATAATGCGCGGCCATCACCCAACTGTGGCGACCAGCCGCCAAACTGATGTCCTGCGTAGACCATAGCCAAAGGCTCGGCACCCTTTGGCATCGCGTTGCCGGCAAGCATTGCAAGGCCGGTATCAGAGTGTAAAAATGCAGCGTCTATGCCCAGTTCTGCCGCCAAATCATCGTTCACCATAATATGGGTTGGATCGGGGGACGGGGCGGGGCTTTGTTTGGTGTAAAATACATCTGGTAAAGCCGCAAAGCTGTTATTGAACGGTATGGAGGTCAATAGATTATCCCTGAAGCGACATGTTTTCACATGGTGTAAACTTATATTTGGGTTGAACTTAGAATGCTTTCCGTTAGAACCCTAGATAAGCATTATTGATAGGAGAGAACAATGGCGCTAACGGCAAATGATAGAGTTTTAACAGAAAGCTTTTGGCAGGCTGAGGGTAATGCCTTGTTGGTCAAAAGAATTGTATTGGTCATTGCAGGGATAATTGCGCTGGCTGTTGCTGCGAAGATTAAACTGATTATTCCGCCATCTCCTGTGCCTGTAACAATGGGAACATTCGCGGTTCTAACCATTGGTGCTGCATACGGTCCCCGTTTGGGATTGGTGACAATTATAGGTTATATGCTGATCGGTGCCTTGGGCTTTGACATATTCGCGAACTCATCTGCAGAGAAATACGGTCTGACATATATGATGGGTGGCACCGGTGGCTATCTGGTCGGTTACGTTCTGGCTACTTTGGCAATGGGCGCATTGGCGCGCATCGGCTGGGATCGCAACGTGTTTAAAATGGGTGCATCCATGCTGATCGGCAATGCGTTGATCTACATCCCCGGTATTTTGTGGTTGGGGTTCCTTTACACATGGGACAAGCCAATTTTCGCATGGGGTCTGACACCGTTTTTAATCGGTGATGCAATGAAACTGGCCCTGGCTGCTTTGATTGTTCCCGCACTTTGGAAACTGATCGGGTCCGCAAGGACTTGATCCTTGAGCGATATAACGAAATCGGCGTCATTTTATGACGCCTTTTTTATGGTTTGATAAAAAGAGGCTGCTATGACATTTCCAAACACATTCATCGACAAAGAAACCATGTCCGAGCTGGCCGCTAAAATGCTGCTTGAGATCGGCGCTGTAAATTTTCGCGCCGATGAACCTTATACATTTGCCTCCGGCCTTGCGTCCCCTGTCTATATCGATTGCCGCAAGTTGATTTCATACCCGCGCATTCGATCAGCCTTGATGGATTTTGCAGTGGCGACGCTGTACCGTGATGTAGGATTTGAACAGTTCGATGCAGCCGCAGGCGGTGAAACCGCTGGCATTCCCTTTGCCGCGTGGATCGCTGACCGGATGAATTTACCTATGCAATATGTGCGCAAGAAACCAAAGGGTTACGGGCGTGATGCGCAGATAGAGGGTGATATTTCCGAGGGTCAAAGGGTGTTGTTGGTGGAAGATCTGACGACGGATGGCGGGTCAAAGCTGCGGTTTGCAGAGGCCATCAGACGTACGGGTGCGCATTGTGATCATACGTTGGTCGTATTCTACTATGATATCTTCAAGAACACGCATGAGATGCTGGCGGAAAACGGTTTGAAGTTGCATTATCTGGTGACGTGGTGGGATGTACTGAAAGTGGCCCGCGAACAGGCTAATTTCGACACGAAAACGCTGGATCAGGTTGAAGCATTTTTAAACGCACCGCTGGAATGGTCCAAGGCCAATGGCGGGGTCTATGAATTGCCGAAAGCCGAATAACAACATGGAGGTTTACTATGTCACAATGGCCTGATGAATTTGCGGTTGAAGGCAAGCATGTAGCAGTAGTACCGCTGACTATGGATCACGAAAGTGATCTTAAAGAGGCGGCTGCGGACGGCGAATTACATCGCCTTTGGTACACATCTATCCCGACACCTGATGGCGTGAGCGCGGAAATCAACCGCCGCCTGTCTTTGCGCGAAACGGGTTCGATGCTGCCCTTTGCCATTATCGACAAAGCCAGTGGTCGTGCAGTTGGTATGACCACCTATATGAATATTGACGCGGGCAATAAGCGTGTAGAAATCGGCTCTACCTGGTACCGCAAAGCGGTGCAGCGCGGCCCATTGAACACCGAGTGCAAGTTTTTACTGCTGCAACACGCATTTGAACAACTGGACTGTATTGCAGTCGAGTTCCGTACACATTTTATGAACGCGCAAAGTCGCAACGGTATTGAACGGCTTGGGGCGAAACTGGACGGGATATTGCGCTCGCATATGGTATCGGAAAACGGAACATTGCGCGATACAGCGGTCTATTCGATCATCGCATGCGAGTGGCCGACCGTGAAAGCGCATTTGACTTGGAAAATGGAAATGCCACGCTGACCTAAGGCGCGCTGATACCAATTCACACCAATTTGAGTTAATTTTACACTCCAAGACTGTCGATTCGTATGGATTTGTGTTAAATAGGATAAAATAATAAAAATAGGGGCGTCTGGCAGTGCGTTTCATTCTATATAGCATTCTTTGTGTTTTGTTAATTTCATGTGGTAGCGCTACACCGCCTCCACCCCCTGTTACATATGCATCTCCTGTTGTTGCCAAACAACAGATCAATATTACCGCTACGAATGTCAAATTCGATGATACAGATCGCTATGACTGGACAGATACGCGGCCTTGGCGGTATCCGATACACGGCATTGATGTGTCCAAGTTTCAAGGCGATATCGATTGGTTGATGGCGAAACAATCCGGTGTGAATTTTGCGTTTATCAAAGCGACAGAAGGTGGCGATCATCTGGATGAGAAATTTGCCGCTAACTGGAAAGCGGCCAGAGATGCCGAGGTTTTACGCGGTGCATATCACTTCTATTATTTTTGTCGCACGGCTACTGAACAAGCCAATTGGTTTATTCAAAATGTCCCGAAAGACCCGAAAGCCTTGCCGCCAGTTCTGGATATGGAATGGAATCATGCATCGCGGACTTGTCGTTATCATCCAAGCCCAGCCAAAGTGCGCCATGAAATTAGGGTATATTTAGATCGGTTGACTGCGCATTACGGCAAACGCCCTATCATCTATGTGACCCCTGATTTTTACAAAGAGAACCACTTATCGCGAATTCGCGGCTATCAATTCTGGTTGCGTTCGGTTGCCAATCATCCGCGTGCAATTTATCACGGCCAGCCATGGGCGTTCTGGCAATACTCCAGCACAGGCGTAATACCCGGTATCGAAGGCAGTGTGGACACAAACGCGTTTTCAGGATCAGTATCCGCTTGGCGTGAATGGGTCGAGCTAAATACCGAGCAACAAGCCTTAGGCCTGGACGGTTAAGCGTTGTTTTCCAAGTCCTTGGACGTCGGTTTCAACAATATCACCATTTTTCAGGAATAAAGGTTCGGGTTTCATACCCATGCCAACGCCTTCTGGCGTGCCTGTGGCTATGATATCGCCAACGCGCAGGGTGAAATACTGGCTCATAGTGCTGACAATCTGTGCAACAGTAAAGATCATGTCCGAGGTGTTGGAGTTTTGTTTAACATGGCCGTTCACAGAGCAAGATATATCAAGATATTGCGGATCAGAAACTTCATCCGTCGTCACCAGATAGGGGCCAACGGGGCCGAATGTCGGCGCGGATTTCCCCTTGACCCATTGGCCACCTCGGTTCTTTTGGAATTCGCGTTCGGATACGTCATTAACAGTACAATAGGCCGAGATATAATCCAGTGCATCAGCTTCGGGCACGTATGATGCTTCTTTGCCGATAACCACACCCAATTCGACTTCCCAGTCTATACGGGATGATCCTTGCGGGATTTGGATGATGTCAAATGGGCCGCTTAATGCTGATGTTGCTTTGTTGAAGATCAATGGCTCTGGCGGCAGGGTGGAACCTGTTTCAGCTGCGTGTTTTGCGTAATTCAAGCCGATGCAAAAGAAGTTTGGAACATCAGCCAATGCACAACCGATACGCGGGTTTCCTGTAACAAGGGGCAGGGTGTCTGTATCAATGGATTTAAGTTTTGAAATCGCTTCAAGAGACACGGAAGTCCCGGAGAAATCATCACTATGTGCTGACAGATCACGTAGGTTGCCATCTTTATCCAAACACCCTGGTTTTTCATTGCCTACAGGCCCAAAACGTAACAATTTCATCGGTTTAATCCTTATGTTGCTTTAAAATGCTTAGACAATTTCAGACCTTGGCCCTGATAGTTGGATTTCAAATCAGCGCCGTATAAAATATCCGGCACTTCTGCCATATATTCATAGATCAATCGCCCTACAGATTGGCCGTGTTCCAATGCGAACGGGGCTTCGTGACAGCGTACTTCCAATACACCGCGCGAGCCTTTACCACCTGCATTTGCATTGCCGAAACCCGGGTCGAAAAAGCCAGCGTAATGTACCCGAAATTCACCAACCATCGCCAGATAAGGCGCCATTTCGGCGGCACAATTCGGCGGGATATGCACAGCTTCGCGGCTGACAAGAATATAAAACGCACCGGGATCAAGAATAATACGGCCGCTTTCCGCAAAGACGGGCTCCCAGTATTTCGATGGGGTGTAGTGATTGATTAGATCAAGGTCTATCAGGCCGGTGTGGGGCTTTGCCCGGTAACCGACCAAGCTGTCAGGCATGGCCAAATCAACGGAAAACCCAAGACCCTGATCGATTTGGGCATCGCCATCCACAAGGCCGATGTCGTCATGTAAAACTTGCAGCCATTCATCGGTTAATTCTGTTTTTCCACGACGAAAGCGTATTTGGTTCAGCCGCATGCCCGGGCGAACAAGCACCGAAAATGAACGCGGGCTGATTTCTGCATATAAAGGCCCTTTGTAGCCTGCTTCAATCCGATCAAATTCAATACCGTTGTCGGTAATGCAGCGTGTAAACAGATCAAGGCGACCTGTAGAGCTTTTGGCATTGGCCACAGCATTGATGTCTTTAGGCAGCTTCAGGCCTTCCATCAAAGGGACTACGTAAACACAGCCCTTTTCCAGAACGGCGCCACCTGCCAGATCTATCTCGTGCATTTGAAATTCTTGCAGGCGCGATTGAACGGTTTTCTCATTACCTGTCAGAAATGATGCGCGTACACGGTAAGCTTTGGTTCCAAGCCGCAGATCAAGACTGGCGGGTTGAACCTGGCCTTTGAAAATTGGCTCTGTTGCGGTAATCTGACCAGCGGCGACCATCGCTTTGATGGCTTGAGATGGCAGTACACCTTGACCTGTTTCTGACATAGTCCCCTCGAAGTGGCGGCCCTGCTGTTGCAGGTTATTGGTCGGGCTAGCAGGGTTCGAACCTGCGACCTCTCGTCCCCCAGACGAACGCGCTACCAGACTGCGCTATAGCCCGACTAAGGTTTCGTTATATCGTGGATTTTGGGCTGTGCAAGCGGGTAATGTTGCCAGACCCTATCGCCCCGCATTTACACGCATCATGTTGTTGCGAACCATCTTAAGACTGTAATAAAGCGCTTCAATATCTTCCATATCCTTGAGAGAAATATCTGATACCGTTTTTAAGGTTTCCGGGAAGTTTATGACCGATAACGCTGCCTCGTTGTTACTTGCAATGGGGGGCAAGTCTAATGATTCCTGCTCTGGCGTATTTATGTTTTCGCTTTGGGCGTCGGCTTCGAGTTCCGCAACTACTGGTTCCGGTACTTTTGGCTTAATACTGACGCGTGGGCTATCAGCAGATAAAGGCTGTTCTTCTGTAGCTACCGGTTCAGTAACCTGAGTTGGCTCAACTATTGGTGCCGCTTTGCTTTTCTTTTTAACCGCAACTTGCAGGCTAACGGGTTGCGATAGGGATTGAACGTGTTTCACACCCTTTTCACGTAATATTTTCTGAACACCTTTGATGGTCATTCCACCATCGTGCAGTAATTTTTTTATACCGCCCAATAAAAGCATATCAGTAGGGCGATAGTAACGTCTGCCGCCTGCGCGTTTAATTGGTTTTATCTGTGTAAACCGGCTTTCCCAAAAGCGAAACACATGGGCAGGTGTATCAAGCCACTCAGCAACCTCAGATATTGTGCGAAATGCATCGGGTGACTTTTTCATTAATTGTACCTGACTAGTTTTTATTGCCCACCGATACACGTTCTTTCATAAGATGTGATGGGCGAAAGGTTAGAACACGGCGCGGTGTAATGGGCACTTCTTGCCCCGTTTTCGGGTTGCGACCGACACGAGCTTTCTTGTCACGCAGGCTAAATGTGCCGAATGATGAAATCTTAACATTCTGACCACTAACAAGTGCGTCGGATACATGTCCCAGGACCGATTCAACCAGGTCAGAAGATTCATTTCGTGATAATCCGACTTCGCGAAAAACCGCTTCGCCTAAGTCCATTCTGGTTAAAGTCTTGTCGCTCATATTAATATCTCCCCTAATCCTGAAAAGATTAGATAAAATCGGGAATGCGAGTCAATATGTTCTGTGTAATATTATGCGTTTAGGCCGTTACCAGCGCAAAACAACGGCCCCCCAGGCCAATCCACCGCCAATAGCCTCGGTTAAAAGCAGATCATTGCGCTTAATTTGTCCCTTTTTGTTGGCCACGGACATGGCAAGGGGAATCGATGCGGCTGATGTATTGCCATGATCTTGGACAGTGACCACCACGCGCTCCATTGAAACACCCATCTTTTGAGCCGTGCTTTTGATGATCCGCAAGTTGGCCTGATGCGGAACAATCCAAGAGACATCATCTGCAGTCAATCCGGCAGCTTCCAAAGCATTTTCACCTGATGAAGCCAGCTTTGTTACCGCGTGTTTAAAGACTTCCCGACCCTGCATTTTTAAAACGCCTGTTGTTTGGGTCGAGGATACCCCGCCATCCACATATAAAATATCGTTGTAGTGTCCATCCGAATGTAGATCACATGACAATATACCCCGGTCCAATGGTGTACCATTGCCCTCTTGGGCTTCCAGTATCATTGCGCCGGCACCGTCACCGAACAAAACGCATGTCGTGCGATCTTGCCAATCCATAATGCGGGAAAATGTTTCGGCTCCAATGACAAGGATACGTTTTGCCTGACCTGAAAGGATCAAAGAATTTGCGATGGTCGCGGCATAAGCAAATCCGGCGCAAACGGCTTGTAAATCGAAGGCAAAACCATTTTTCATACCAAGCTTAGCCTGCAATTTGGTTGCTGTAGACGGAAATGTCTGATCCGGCGTTGAGGTGGCCAAAACGATGGCGTCTATATCGGATGCGCTAATGCCCGCGTCATTCAAGGCATCTACTGCAGCCTCATATGCCAAATCAGAAGTCAGTTCACCATCGGCGGCAAAATGGCGGCGTTGAATACCTGTCCGTGCCTGAATCCACTCATCATTAGTGTCTAACCACTTTTCAAATTCCGCATTTTCGACAACGCGGGATGGAAGGTAATGGCCAACGCCAATCGGGACTGCTCGGATCACGCTCATATGGGTGCCTTTTTTGTTTAGTCTTTTATTATAACATCATTGCTTAAGCTGGACCCATTAGCAACACGTGCAGCTAATTTTGCCGTAAGACCATTTTTAGCCAGCTGGTACGCCAAATCTATGGCTGCTGCTATGCCGTTTTCATCTGCGCCGCCGTGAGATTTTACAACCGTGCCGTTCAGACCAAGAAAAACCCCGCCGTTGGAACGACGCGGGTCAATGCGCTTGCTTAGACGGCGTAATGCACCATATGCAAAAGCCGCGCCTATCATGGCCAACGGGCTTTGCTTGAAAGTATCGCGCAATAACTGACGCACATGCATTGCTGTGCCTTCTGCGGTTTTTAATGCAATATTGCCGGTAAACCCATCTGTTACGATAACATCGACTTTGTCGGATGGAATATCGCCACCTTCTACGAAGCCTACAAAATCAAAATTGGCATTTTCAGCCTGCTCGCTAATGCGTTCATAGGCTTCTTGTAGTTCAATGCGGCCTTTGTGCTCTTCAGTGCCAACATTAAGCAAACCGATTCTCGGGCGACTCACATTCAAACCGTTACGGGCATAAGAGGCGCCCATTAAAGCATATTGTAAAAGATCCGATGCTTCGGCGCGAATATCCGCACCGACATCAAGCATCACATTGGAACCTTGCGGATTATCAGAAGGCCACAGGATCGCAATTGCCGGCCTGTTCACACCTTGCGCTTTGCGCAGGCGGAGCATTGAAACGGCCATCAGCGCGCCAGTATTCCCACAGGAAACTGCTACTTCCGCATGTTTGTCTCGTACGGCATCGATACAACTCCACATGCTGGTATTTTTGCCGTGGCGCATCACATGACTGGGCTTATCCTCCATCCCAACCACTTCTTTGCTATGGCGTATTTCACAGCGTTTGAACAGTGCAGGACGTTTGGAAAGAAGCTGCTTCAATTGCGCTTCATCACCATGAACAATAAAGTTAACAGCTTGATTTTTCTTATAAAAAACGTTCATGCCATCAACAATAACGGATGGGCCCAGATCACCGCCCATTGCGTCTATTGATATAACTTTAGATTCAGTAGTAGTAAGGCTGACTGGTTTTTTGTCTACTGACATTGGCAATCAGCCCAATTACATATCTATGCTGCGTCGTCGTCTAGATCGATATCGTCGACCACAGAGACAACCTGGCGGTCATCATAATGACCACATGCAGAGCATACATGGTGCGGACGTTTCAGTTCGCCACAGTTTGCACATTCGTTTGGATTTCCTGCAACCAGGGAATCATGTGAACGGCGGTTGCCGCGACGTGAACGGGTGATTTTACTTTTTGGGACAGCCATGTCTCAACCTCAAATATATGCGGGGGCTTGCCCCAATTTCAGCGTTTTCGAGTGGCTATATTCAAACATAGCCAGACCCCAAAATTCGCCCTTGTCTAAGAGCCGCGAAAATACAATTAAATTCGAACTCTGCAAGGCTTTTTTTTCACCTTAATCATCTTCTTTGGATAACTTATCCTTTAAACTGGCCAAGGACGCAAATGGTTTTGTGTCTTCGTCACGCATTGGTGTAATACCTGGTGCACTAAAAACGCTTGTTTCAAGCTCTGCATCTTGTGATCTTGGGTAGTCTGGCAAGGCTAAAGCCACGGCCTCAATGGCGATTGTTGTCAGGTCGATTTCATCCACCAGTGGTTCAATTGTTTCGTCTATGGTCATTTCTGTGACGGTGTCGTCTGCAATTGACGGATAGTCTGCGACATATGTGCGTATAACAGGGATATCAATACGTGTCTGAACAGGATTAAGCGTCACAACACAAGCCTGTGTAACAGTTGCCCCCACAGTTGCAGATAATACCCAGTCTTTTGCATTTGATGGGTTGATTTTACCCATGATACGCATCTTTTTTACTGTTATTGCAGATAATATGTCGGCAATAGCGACCATTTCGCTGTCTGAAAAACGTATTTCAAATGGCATGCTTTTTGACTTTGGAATGTCACTAAGGCGTATGATATGAGTGTTATCCGGTGTTTGCATCTGTAATTCTGATTTAAGAGTTGCGATTTGTAACAAGGTGTTTGATTGTAGAGCATGCTCAGGTTATGTGAACAAGAGTGAATAGATTATAAAGGCGCCATGATGAGCAGTTTTTCGGCAAAAACGAAGAATACATTAAAAGTAACCGCTTGTGTACTTGCCCTTGCAGCATGTTCTCCTACGTATCAATTTCATGGTTATGCCCCGTCTGAAGAGGAATTGGCGAATGTTATTGTCGGTTCTGATACCCGTGAAACCGTAGAAGAGGTTATAGGCAAACCATCCGGTTCAGGTGTTTTGGAAGATGGTAGCTGGTATTATATATCCACTAAGTTTGAGCACAAAACATATAACGCACCAAAACCTGTAGAACGTGAACTTGTCGCCATATCTTTTGACAAAGTGGGCGTTGTGGAAAATATCGAACGTTTTGGCTTAGAGGATGGACGGGTTGTAACGCTTAACCGTCGTGTTACCGATTTGCCGGTTAAAGGACCAAGTGTTTTGAGCCAGATTCTTGGCAACATCGGCAATTTGGATCTAGGCCAGATAGCTGGAGGCAGTTAAGTCTAGGCCTTTTCCGAAAATTTCAAAGCAACTCCGTTCATGCAATAGCGCAGTCCTGTGGGCTTAGGACCGTCAGGAAACACATGGCCTAAATGTGCATCACAACATGCGCATAATATCTCTGTTCGACGCATGAAAAAGCCATTGTCGGCACGCTCAATTACGGCATTTTCAGAAGCGGGTTGGTAAAATGATGGCCAACCTGTGCCCGAATCAAATTTTGCGGACGCTTCAAAAAGTGGCGCATCACAACAGATACATGAAAATGAACCATCCTGTTTTGGGAAATTATCATTACTAAACGCACGTTCAGTACCATGCTTACGTGTGACTTTATAAGCCAGATCACTTAGTTGAGTACGCCATTCCTGATCTGTTTTTGTTATTTTATCTGTCATTTGATTTATCCTTAGCTACGTTGAAGTTGCTGTTGTTAAACATATGTAATACTTGGGCAGGAAAAGTCTTGTAAATAATGCGATAGCGGAGTGTGAGTGTGCATCAGACTTGTAAGTATTCATTAAGATTGGCGGAAACCGAATATGATTTGCGGCGGGCACAAGCAATGCGTGCCGGACAGTTTGGTGCCAAAGTTGTAAGGCGTATTCTAGACGCCGATGCATTTGATGCAAACTATCAACATGTCTTAATCACGGAACGCGAAACTGATGAAATCTATGCCTGTTTTCGGTTTATGCATTTTAAGGATGGAAGCGACGTTGTTCAAAGCTATTCATCGCAATTTTATGATCTACAACGGTTGATAACATACCGCAAACCGATGTTGGAAGTCGGTCGGTTTTGTTTAAAAGGCGGTATTCAGGATCAGGATTTATTACGTATCGCGTGGGCATATCTGACAAGTTATGTCGACAGACACGGCATTGCTTTTTTGTTTGGATGTTCATCATTTGATGGGGTTGATAATACGAAATATATCGATGCATTCGCGTTGTTAAAGGAATATTACTTAGCCCCAGAACGGTGGAAGCCGCAAGTGAAGGCAGGCGAGGTGTTTGAATTTGCTGAACAATTAAGGTGCTATAAGCCTGCTTTGAGAACCGGAAACCAAAACATACCGCCTTTGTTGCGGACCTATTTAGGCATGGGTGGATGGGTTTCTGACCATGCGGTCGTCGACCGTGCATTGGGTACACTTCATGTTTTTACAGGGCTAGAGGTAGATGCGATACCAGCATCGCGTGCCAGATTGTTTCGCGCGAGTGCACAAGCGATAACCCTCAAGAGTGCTTAGCCGCCTGTATGGCTCATGTGACGGGTCATTTCACCGGCAACGGTTTTACGGTCATATGAAAAATCGTGGCCTTTGGGCTTTAATGCAATAGCACCGCGGATTGCCTTGATCACAGGGGCATCACTGTCGGGATTATCACGCAGGGATTTGCGCAGGTCGGTTTCCTTTTCCTGACCCAGACACTGAAACAACTGCCCTGTACAGGTTAGACGTACGCGGTTGCAGCTTTCGCAGAAATTATGGGTCAGTGGTGTAATGAAACCGATTTTCTGGCCGGTTTTGTCGACACGCACATAACGTGCAGGTCCACCGGTATTTTCGGGAATATCGGTTAGATCCCATGTTTTTTCGATGCGTTTGCGCAGGTCGGACAGGGCCCAATACTGATCCAGTCGGTCTTCTTCGCCCATGTCGCCCATCGGCATGACCTCGATAAAGGTGATGTCCATGTCTTTTTCAGCACACCATCTGATGACGTCTTCCAACTCTTCTTCGTTAGTGCCTTTCAAGGCGACCATGTTGATTTTCACACGTATCCCTGCGGCTTGTGCAGCTTTGATCCCATCAAGGACCTTTTTCAGTTGCCCCCAACGGGTTATGTCTTTGAACTTTTGAGCATCCAATGTATCGAGTGAAATATTCACACGTTTCACACCAATCGCTGCTAGATCGTCAGCAAAGCGGGTTAATTGTGATCCGTTGGTTGTCAGCGTCAGCTCATCGAGCTTGTCACCCAGATGTCGTGATATACTTTTGAAAAAATCCATAATTCCACGACGAACAAGCGGTTCACCACCTGTTATCCGCAATTTGCGAATGCCTTGTGATATGAATACAGAGCACAAACGGTCCAATTCTTCTAATGTCAGCAATTCTTTCTTTGGCAAGAAAGTCATATTCTCTGACATGCAATAAACACAGCGAAAATCGCAGCGATCAGTGACTGAGACGCGCAAATAATTAATTGTGCGATCAAACGGGTCTATAAGTTGTGGTGTATCCATCATGCGGTAAATCTAAGCTTCTAGTAGGTATGCTGCAAGTCAAAAAGAAAACAGTTTATTGAATGATCACATAACTGCGATTATTGATAAAAGAAATAAGGGTGCGAATATGAATAAAGTGAGCATAAAGCTTGTTGGTCTATTGACCGTTGTCGCGGTTCTATTATCTGCTTGCGCTTCAAATACGCAGTTTCAGGATTTAAAACGCAAAATATTGGGTGGACAAGACAGCGATGTGGTTGTTCACGAACTGGAGACGGGCGAACAAGAAAAACCGCAAAACCTTGGGAAAATTACTGTTGCAGACGCGGCAAAAGTAACAGAATCAGAGCGGCAAAAAGCCGTTGCAAAGCCGGTAGGGCGCCCTGATAGGGATTTGGGTACAACTATAGCTTCGTTGGGATTGCTGGATAAAACGGGTTTCTGGCTGGAAACACCGTTGGTGGAAGCAGAAGCAGACGGTCGGGTTGTCTATCTGCAAAGCGGCACGGCGATCAACCTGAGGCTTATCCCAAATGGTGGTGCTGCGGGAAGTGGCTCGCAAATCTCGGTGGCTGCGATGCAAATATTAGGCATCCCGATTGTCGATTTGGCCGAGCTGAGGGTTTTCATACGCTAATTTATAGCCAGATGTACGGAAGCCTCTTTCAAAGCTGACGCATTCATCTGACTGCCATAAGCATCCAGAAAATCCAGTACAGACTGTTTGTCGTGCTTGGAAAGTGTACGTAACCACAATGCTATAGCTTTTTGCATAATCGGGTCATGATCTGATGCGAATATTGCAGCCCAACCCAGCACACGATCACGCGCAGTTAAATCTACTGCTGTCGGGTGGTTTAACTTAGCCCAAGGCAGTGTCATTGTCAGTGTCGCACGGCGCACCCACATGCTGCGATCCGTAGTCCAAAGCTCTAATGTGTCCAGCCGCTCTAAATCTGCGGGCAAACGACGTGCACCAGCCGCACACACGTGACCCGATATCTCTGATGTATCGCAATCAGGCACCCAACGCATAATTTCATCCCAGACAATTTTATCCGGGTTGATCCGTGCCTGGGTTAAGAGTTTGGCCGCCGCTATGCGGGCCTCGTGGATATTGCTGTCCCAAAGGTATGCCGCAATCACCACACGCTGATTTATATCGGTGTCATTTCGCCACTCTTTATACAGCACATCAATCTGTGGATTTGAGACACCCAGATAAGGCCGGTCAACTTTGTTTAACTTAGCGGTCTTTGCGGCTATTTGTGGATCGGCCAAGGCTTTAAGGGCTTCCAGAGCCGATTGCGGGCTGGTCATTCCACGGTCACGGATTTAGCCAGATTACGCGGTTGATCCACATCAGTGCCTTTACGCACAGCCGTGTAATACGCAATCAATTGCGCCGGGATTGCATAAAGTATCGGCGCGAACATGTTATGGACAGGGGGCATGATGATGGTTTTCCAGACCCCTTCGCGCGCTATATCCGCACCTTTTTGGTCAGTGACCAGTAATACTTTACCACCACGCGCCATGACCTCTTGCATGTTGCTGACAGTTTTATCAAACAGATCATCCTTTGGTGCCATAACGACAACCGGCATATGTTCGTCGACCAGTGCAATGGGCCCGTGTTTCAGCTCACCACTGGCATAGCCTTCGGCATGTATATAACTGATTTCTTTAAGTTTTAACGCACCTTCCAAAGCCAAGGGATACATGCTGCCGCGCCCTAAAAACAATGCGTCAGTGGCTTTGGCCAAGTCTTTTGTCATTGCATTGATTTTAGACTGTTCTGCCAGAGCTTGATTGATAATTCCGGGCAAACCGTTCAATGCCAGTTGCAGTTCCTGTTCTTCTTTTCGATGCAGTGTCCCGCGTTGACGCGCAGCCGATATAACCACTGCCGCCAAGGCCACCAACTGGCAGGTAAACGCTTTGGTCGAGGCCACACCGATTTCCACACCTGCATGGATCGGAAGGGAAATATCGCATTCCCGAGAGATAGAGCTTTCAGCTACATTAACCACAGCCACGGTTTTAGCTACTTTCTCGGAACAGTAGCGCAGGGCGGCCAATGTATCGGCGGTTTCACCCGATTGGCTGACAAACATAGCTACGGATTGACCGGACATCGGAGGTTCGCGGTAGCGGAATTCGGATGCCACATCAACCTCGCAGGGTATCCGTGCTATCTGTTCAAACCAATATTTTGCAACCGAGCAAGCCAGAAAGGCAGTGCCACAGGCAACCATGGTAATTTTATCAACCAGAGTGAAGTCAACAATCAACTCCGGCACTGCGATTTCACCGGTTTCAGTGTCAGAATAATGACTGATTGCATTGGCCAGAACAGTTGGTTGTTCCGCAATTTCCTTCATCATATAATGTTTATAAACACCTTTGTCGGTATTACCCACATCCACTTTGATGGTGCGCATTTCACGGTTGGCAAGCTGTCCGTCAGCATCGCGTATCTCAAGTGATGTGCGGGTCAAAACGGCCCAATCACCCTCTTCCAGATAGGTCACTTTATCGGTCATCGGTGCCAGTGCCAAAGCGTCGGAGCCGACAAACATCTCACCAATACCGTGGCCAATGGCCAGAGGCGATCCCTTGCGCGCTGCGATCAACAGATCATCTTCGCCTTCAAACAGGAAACACAATGCATAAGCCCCTTCCAGTCGTTTTATCGTGGCATCTGCGGCCTCAATCGGTGACAGGCCATTATTGATATGAGCCATACAAAGTTGTGCGACGGTTTCAGTGTCGGTTTCGGTCTCGAACACAACGCCTGCTGCCGTCAATTCATCACGAAGCTCTTTGTAATTTTCGATAATTCCGTTGTGAACAACTGCGACGTCTTTCGCGCGGTGTGGATGGGAATTTACCACATTCGGGGCACCGTGGGTCGCCCAGCGAGTGTGACCTATACCGGATTTGCCTGTGATAGGTTGATGCATCAGCAAATCTGACAGATTTATCAGCTTCCCAACTGCACGACGACGGCCAAGTTTGCCCGCGTCAACGGTTGCAATGCCCGCACTGTCATAACCCCGGTACTCAAGACGCTTTAGCGCATCTATCAGAATAGGGGCCGCTTCATGTTCACCCAAAATACCTACAATACCACACATGGGTTTAATCCTTATTTGTGGCTACTTTTGCAGCGCGGAGTTTATTCATTAGTCGCAGTGCGAAGCCCGGTTTATTTTCCTGTCTTGCGCGGCCCAAAGCCAATGCTCCATCAGGGACATCCGCGGTTACAACGCTGCCAGAGGCGGTCATAGCATCATCGCCCACGCTTACGGGGGCTATCAGCATTGTGTTCGAGCCAATAAAGGCGCGTTTGCCAATTTCGGTTTTATGTTTGAACACACCGTCATAGTTGCAAGTAATTGTTCCTGCACCAATATTTGCTTCAGAGCCTACATCGGTATCGCCAATATAAGATAGATGATTAACCTTGGCACCCTCGCCGATCTGGGCGGCTTTAATCTCGACGAAATTGCCGACTTTTGCCCCATTGGCCAACTCAGCACCGGGGCGCAGGCGCGCGTATGGGCCAACGATTGCGTTTTGGGACACATGGCAACCTTCCAGATGGGAAAACGCGCGAATGGTCGCGTTGTTTTCTATCGTGACGTCCGGGCCGAAAACCACATTTGGTTCTATGATCACATCACGGCCAATAATCGTGTCATAAGCAAACCAAACGGTTTCGGCAGCAATCAGGGTCGTGCCGTTATCCATCGCCAGGTTTCGTGCACGAGTTTGAAATGCAACTTCGGCGACGGCCAGATCGGCTCGCGAATTTACACCCATGGTTTCAGCCTCGGCACAGGCGATCGCAGCACAGGTCAAGCCGCGACTGCGCGCCAGACCAACAATATCTGTAAGGTAGTATTCCGCACCGGCGTTGTCGTTTGTGACATCTCCGAGCAGGCTGAACAGTAATTTAGCATCGACGCATACGACGCCCGAATTGCAAAAATCAATCTTACGCTGTTCTTTTGTTGCGTCCTTATATTCGACAATCGCCTCTAACAATCCATTACCCGAGGTCACGAGACGCCCGTAACGAGCCGGGTCCGCTGCATGAAAACCCAAGACAACTACACCGTGACCCTCGCGTTTTTTATCCAACATGGATTGCAGGGTTTCAGGCTGCACAAATGGTGTGTCACCATATAATACGATCACATCACCACTGAAATTCTGCAAAGCTATTGCGGCTTGTTGCACAGCATGACTTGTGCCTTCTTGTGCGGATTGATGCGCGAATTTGGCAGTGTCATTATATGCGGTTGCGACGTCTTCAACATCCTGCGCACCATGCCCGGTTACAATAACTGTTTTTTCTGCGGAAATTCCCTCGGCTGTGCGCATTGCATGCACCAGCATCGGCGCGCCAGCTATCTGATGCAAAACCTTTGGCTTATCCGACTTCATGCGGCTGCCCATGCCTGCTGCTAATATAATGACTGCTACACTCATGCGTACCTCTATTTATGCGTTAACTTCTGCCTTCATATGCAAGATAGCGGCACAACAAAAGGGGGTGAAACCTCAAGAAGTCTTTCACTTCGTTACGTCTTATGTCAAACAAATAGAATAATGATGGGGAAAAGCATGAAATCTGTAGTTTTTGATCTGGATGGCACATTGGCCGACACAAGTGGTGATTTGATTGAAGCCGCGAATGCCTGTTTTATTAATCTAGGTGAGTTGCCACAACTTGATCCCATGAAAGATGCAAGCACAGCGTTTCAGGGCGGACGTGCCATGCTGCGGCTGGGATTTGCGCGACTTGGCCACATTCCTGATGATGCAGATATGCAAGTACATTTTGAATATTTTATTAAATCATACGGTGAAAATATTGATCGCCATTCCTTTCTCTATGACGGGGTCGAGGACTGTTTGATCGAATTGAAAAGGCGCGGGTACATTTTGGGTATTTGTACAAATAAACCTGAAGGCCTTGCCGAAATATTGACAAAACGCTTGGGTATTCGGCATCATTTTAATGCATTATTGGGGGCGGATAGTTTACCTGTGCGCAAACCTGATGCGGGCCACTTGTTGGGGACGATCATGGCGTTGGGTAAAAATCCTTCAAAATCTGTGTTGATCGGCGATACGATAACTGACCGCAACGCGGCTAAGAATGCATGGGTGTCGTGCATACTGGTCACATTCGGGCCAGACGGTCCGCATGTTTCGGATCTGGAGCCGGAAGGTCTACTGGATCATTATGACCAATTGCCCGATATGCTGGATAGAATGATAAAGAATTAAAAGATTGCCCTAAGGAACACTGATTTGAAACAGAAATTCACCGGAAACTTTACCCAACAGGAACCTATTCCGAAAGCGGGGGTCGAGGCTGCAATGCGTGTGATGCAACACGGGCGTTTGCATCGCTATAATGTGGTGAAAGGTGAGATTGCCGAGGCCGTATCACTAGAGCTTGAGTTTGCATCTTATGTTGGATCAAAGTTCTGTTTGGCTGTGGCATCGGGCGGCTATGCGCTTGCAACGGCTCTGCGTGCAGTTGGTGCAGGCCAGGGCGATGTCGTTTTGACGAATGCTTTCACCCTGGCGCCGGTACCGGGCGCGATTGCCAGTGTGGGTTGCGTGCCTGTGTTTATAGAGGTCACTGAAGATCTGGTGATGGATCTGGATGATTTAAGGGTTAAGATTGCATCAAGTGATGCACGCTATTTGATGCTTAGCCACATGCGCGGGCATATCGTCGATATGGATGCTTTGATGGCGATTTGTGATGCCGCCGGTGTGATGGTCATTGAGGATTGCGCCCATACTATGGGGGCGAAATGGAACGGGGTGCCCAGCGGTCGCCACGGTGTTGTGGGCTGTTATTCGACCCAGACATTCAAACATATCAACTCTGGCGAGGGCGGGTTATTGGTAACGGATGATGCGGAAATAGTGGCGCGGGCAACGATGTTATCAGGCTCTTATATGTTATATGGCAGTCACGCGGCGGGTGCGCCAACAGATGCGTTTAAAGATATATCTCTGGATACGCCGAATTGTTCGGGGCGTATGGATAATTTGCGTGCGGCCATTTTGCGGCCGCAACTGGCGGCATTGGACGTACAGGCGGAAAAATGGAATGCGCGCTATCGGCGGATCGAGGCCGGATTGGCAAACACCGCCGGACTAAGGCTTATTGCACGGCCCGAGAAGGAATATTATGTGGCGTCATCGTTCCAGTTTACATTGCCTGATTTGGCAGTGAATAAAGTGCGCACCGTGCAAGAACGCTGTGCTGCGCGCGGTGTGGAGCTGAAATGGTTCGGGGCGGATATGCCCACGGGTTTTACGTCACGACATGATAGTTGGCGTTATGTTGACGCGCAAGATATGCCGCAATCAGATCGTGTTTTGGCGGGGCTAATGGATATGCGTTTGCCGTTGACGTTCAGTCTGGAAGATTGCGACATGTTGGCAACAATTATCCGAGAAGAAGTAGGAGCCGTTTATCAGGCGGAATGTTGATTTGCTGCGTAGTTTACAAGTCAGCATCCTGATCATCGTTATCCTTATTTTAGGCGTGCCGCCTATCGCGGACTATGTGAATGGGGCGATCAAAGGCAAAAGCCGTTGCAGCGTCGCGATGATAATGGATGGCGATACTTTCAAAATGAGCTGTCCTGATGATGGTATCGGCAGTGCCCGCATCATGGGATATGACGCGCCCGAAAAAAATGCGCGCTGCATTGCCGAATATATCAAAGCGACACGCGCGACATGGGCTTTGCGTATGATGCTTTGGCAGGCACGTACAATTGATATCAGGCTGAACGGTAAAGATCGTTATGACCGCTTTTTGGTCAATCTGCGTGTGAACGGAAAAGACATTCGATCTGCAATGATTAAAAAGGGATTGGCACGTGCCTATAGTGGTGGTCGACGTGGCAGTTGGTGTTCTTAAATCACGTTTGTTGCGAACGATATTTCATACCAAAGCTCATAAACCGGAATGCTATTGTGGTGAGTATCAATGCGCCATAAAGCTCTACAGTCTCTTCCATGTATTTTAACATCATTACGGTGTCTGAAGAGTTTGCAAAACCCTTGGATAAATTCTCAAAGCCTTTACTTAGCAAAGCCAAGGCTAACAACAGTGATACAAACCAAAGCGATTGGATTGAAACAATATCACTAATTCGCGCACGCAAAACCTTAAAATTTCTTATTGTTGCCGTTAACGCAAAAACAATAAGGCCCGCTTTCAGTATGTATTTGTAAGGTTTCCCTATGCACGTCAAACTTGGCTCTTCTAGAGTGCATCTGGGCATTTCCCTGACGATGAATATCAACACGATACACATCAAGATAAAAGCCAGTAAACGCACCAAAGGATCGTCGGATTTCATGACCGATGTAAGGCATAAGATCGCGCATGCAAACAGTGTTAGAACCTGTAGAAATTCCAACAAACCGTTTTCATCAGGTGTGACTGGGTTGCCCGTAATCATTGCGTATGAGTATAAGCATGCAATGAACACTACAAAAACGACTGTCGCGCGTATCGTAACATGCGCGATTGGAATAAGGTCACTTGAGTATCTTTGATAATCCTGCATCAATTGTCATCCATGGGCTGTCTTTAGGGGTTGCGATTTTACCTACATAACCATGGCTGGTGGCTATCAAATCAGCGCGTTTGTCGTTGCTCTTAAGTAGAATATAAAATTAACATTTTTTGTCGTTACGGGCGTACGGTTCACGGCTTTCAATTATTAAAATCATGTTTATTATGAAATGTACGGGTATATTGGGATGTAATGAATGTCTTGGAACGTTATATCAATTTTCGGTGATGTAATTTGATGTGAAATTTCATTTCTCAGGATTGCGTCGTATTTGCGCCTAAAAAGCACGAAAACAAGTACTCACTATGTTGACCTTGGTCTAGCGCACGGTTAAACCCGAATAGATTGTTCCGCGATCACAAAATGATAATAGGAGTAGCCGTTGGAAGACCTGCTAAGAGAGTACCTGCCAATTCTCGTATTTTTCGGCATCGCAGCGGCCCTTGGCCTCGTCCTTATACTGGCGGCTGCCGTTATTGCGATACGCAACCCGGAGCCGGAAAAAATCTCTGCATATGAATGTGGTTTTAACGCTTTCGATGACGCACGGATGAAATTCGATATCCGCTTTTATCTGGTCGCAATCCTGTTCATCATCTTCGATCTGGAAGTTGCATTTCTATTTCCATGGGCCGTTAGTTTTCAATACATCGGCACTTTAGGTTTCTGGTCAATGCTGGCGTTTCTTGGTGTTCTGACGGTAGGCTTTGCCTATGAGTGGAAAAAAGGAGCCTTGGAATGGGAGTAGCGACTTCACTGAATTCTGCAGGTGCAGATAAAGAGGTGGTGACAGCTGCCATGAACCGCGAATTGCAAGATCAAGGTTTTTTGCTGACCTCAACGGCGGACATTATCAATTGGGCGCGCACGGGATCTTTGCACTGGATGACATTCGGTTTGGCGTGTTGTGCTGTCGAAATGATGCACACAGCTATGCCGCGCTATGATATGGAACGTTTCGGTACAGCACCACGTGCTTCTCCGCGCCAATCTGACTTGATGATCGTGGCCGGAACATTGACCAATAAAATGGCACCGGCATTACGTAAAGTATACGACCAGATGCCAGAACCGCGTTATGTTCTTTCTATGGGGTCATGCGCAAATGGTGGTGGTTACTATCATTACAGCTATTCTGTTGTGCGTGGTTGTGATCGTATCGTTCCTGTTGATGTCTATGTGCCGGGCTGCCCGCCTACAGCGGAAGCGTTGCTTTACGGCATATTGCAACTGCAACGTAAAATTCGCCGCACTGGCACGATTGTAAGGTAGAGGTTGATGTCACAAGAATTGCAAGATCTGGGCGCTTTAATCCAAAGCAAACAAGCCGATGCGGTTTTCGGGTATGAAGTTAATTCAGTTGGCGAACTGGTTATGGAGGTTTCAGCGACCTCTCTGCCCGGTTTTGTCGAGCTCCTGAAAAGTAACAGCAACTGCAAATTCTCGACATTGATTGATATCACGGCTGTTGATTATCCGTCAGCGACAAAACGATTTGAAGTGGTCTATCACTTTTTGTCCATGTATCTGAACCACCGTATCCGTATCAAGGCACAGGTTTCCGATAGCGAGATTGTACCTTCGATCACTGAACAGTACCCATCGGCCAACTGGTTTGAGCGTGAAGTATTTGATATGTACGGCATCCTGTTTTCAGACCACCCCGATTTGCGTCGTATTCTGACCGATTACGGCTTTCGCGGCCATCCATTGCGCAAAGATTTCCCGACAACGGGATATACGGAATGCCGCTATGATGAAGAAGCCAAGCGTGTTGTGTATGAACCTGTTTCACTTGTGCAGGAATACCGCCAATTTGATTTCATGTCCCCATGGGAAGGCGCTGAATATATCCTGCCCGGTGACGATAAAGCGGAGGCTAAGTGATGGAAGACGTAGACTTCGTTCGAGCTGGTGCAATTGTTGGTTCATGGATTGCATGTGGCTTGATGGTTATCGGGGCAGTAACTGTCTGCTTTCTTATGTATCGTGTCCTTGCTAAGCGTGGAGACAAATAATGGACGGTAATTTCAACGACGCCAAAACAGGCGAACAACGTATCCGCAATTTCAATATCAACTTTGGCCCGCAACACCCCGCGGCCCACGGTGTGTTGCGTCTGATCCTGGAACTGGATGGCGAGATTGTTGACCGGTGTGACCCGCATATCGGCCTGCTGCACCGCGGCACAGAAAAGTTGATGGAAAGCCGTACATACCTGCAAAACCTGCCGTATTTTGACCGTCTGGATTATGTGTGTCCGATGAACCAGGAACATGCCTGGTGTCTGGCAATAGAAAAGCTGACAGGCACAGTTGTGCCGCGTCGTGCATCGTTGATCCGCGTACTATATTGCGAAATCGGTCGTATCCTGAACCACATCTTGAACATCACAACTCAGGCGATGGACGTTGGTGCGCTGACCCCACCGCTTTGGGGCTTCGAGCAACGCGAAATTCTGATGGAATTCTATGAGCGCGCTTGTGGTGCCCGTCTGCACGCGGCCTATTTTCGTCCGGGTGGTGTTCATCAGGATCTACCGCAAGACTTGCTTGACGACATCATGAAATGGACGTTCGAATTCCCTGAAATCATTGACGACATTGACGGGCTGTTGACCGAAAACCGCATTTTCAAGCAACGCAATGTCGATATTGCGGTGATCTCGGAACAAGAAGCGCTTGATTGGGGCTTTTCCGGTGTGATGGTGCGCGGTTCCGGCATGGCATGGGATTTACGTCGTGCGCAACCTTATGAATGCTACGACGAGTTTGATTTCCAAATTCCTGTAGGCACCAATGGCGATTGTTATGACCGTTATTTGTGTCGCATGCAGGAAATGCGTGAAAGCCTGTCGATTATGCAACAGGCGATCAAGAAGTTAGAGGAATCTACAGGTGATGTTCTGGCGCGTGGCAAGTTGACACCGCCTAGCCGTGGCGAAATGAAAACGTCCATGGAAGCCTTGATCCATCACTTCAAACTTTACACAGAAGGCTTTCACGTACCTGCGGGCGAAGTATACGCAGCCGTTGAGGCGCCAAAAGGTGAATTTGGCGTTTTCCTTGTGTCTGACGGATCAAATAAACCCTACAAAACCAAAATCCGCGCGCCGGGGTTTTTACACCTTCAGGCCATGGACCACATTTGCAAAGGTCACCAATTGGCTGATGTCGCTGCCGTCATCGGCTCGCTCGACGTCGTTTTCGGGGAGATTGACCGGTGAGTGTTATTGAAACAGCAGCCTTAGGACTTGTTTGGTTCGGTGTCGCCGTAACCGGTGTAATTGCCAGCATCTGTCTCTATAATCCAACGGCCGGGTTGGCTAAATTAAACCACGAGCTGGACCAATTGCCGAACGTTATGTTGGGGCGTTATATCGCGATTTTCGGGTTTTCATTCTTTGCCGCATACTATGCTGATTACATTGTACTGATTGCATGG
>Ga0209344_10001212_pt1 | contig 35215 bp, 31 predicted proteins | sample Cruoilmetagenom6_FD_187293 | JGI IMG/M metagenome (GOLD analysis project Ga0209344, IMG submission 187293) | Oil polluted marine microbial communities from Coal Oil Point, Santa Barbara, California, USA - Santa Barbara Oil Seep Sample 6 (SPAdes)... | ecosystem: Environmental > Aquatic > Marine...
TTTGACAATAGTGTAACTAGAATAACTATTTTTTTCATTATAATATGGTTGTTAGCGGTAAGTTAGTCTTGGGTTTTATTATTTAGAAAATTCTTTAATTTTTTCGTACAGTTCTAGTTCTGCACCAGGACTGTAGCCAGAGTGTTTATAAACAATCTTATTGTCTTTAACTAAAATCGTAAGCGGAATACTTGAAGCATTTAGTGCACGCTTTAAATCATTATTCGTATCTAGTAAAACGGTGTAATCCCAACCTTTACCATTTACCATTGATTTTACACGCTTTACAGTTCTACTATCATCTACTGATACAGCTAGAAGTTCTACATTGGTTTCTTCTTGCCATTCGTCGTAGATATCATTAATGGCATCCAATTCTTTTAAGCAAGGTACACACCAGGTTGCCCAAAGGGAAATAATGGTAATGCCATCTTTATTAGTGGCATCTTTTAACACTATAGTTTTACCGTCAATAGAGGTTAGGTCTACACTAGGAAGGTCGTTTTGAGCCATAGCGTTTAGACTAAATAGACTTAAGCAAAAAATAAAAATTAGTTTTTTCATGTATTTATAATTTGTCGTTTTTAACTAGTACATGCTGTTTGTTACAATATATTCCAGAAGGAGGTAATACATTTAACAAGCTTGTATAGTAATAATTTTGATATTGTGTTTCACAATATTAGTTAAATTATTTTCAAATGTAGTGATGTACTAAAAATTAATTATTTTAGCAAAAACAATATAATTGCTATGATTTCAAAAAAAATGCCAAAGTTCTTTTTATTACTAATTGTTTTAGTAAGTGTCGCATGTAGTAAAACGGAAGATAATGTATCTTTAAACACTCCAACTACCCAAATTGTTGTAGATAAGTTGGTGCGTAAAGCGTCATTAATTAATCAAGAGATTCCTTTTACAATTACTAGTGATTCTGAGGCGGGAGAAATTACTGATTTGGTGTTTTATGTAAATGGTGAGCCTATTGAAGGGACGTCATTCTCTTCTGATACTATAGGAGATTTTGAAGTGTATGCTGTTTATATGCAGGATGGGGTAGAGGTTACTACTAATACAGAAACATTTAGTGTTATCGTACCCAAAAGAAAAGTTGTTGTAGAAGATTACACTGGTACATGGTGTGGCTTTTGTCCTAGAGTTGCAGGTGCAATTTATTCATTAAGTGAAGAAACAAATGATATTACGGTTGTTGCTATACATGAAACAAATAACAATTTTCCTGAGCCAATGCACTTTGGACAAATACAACTGTTAAAAGATGCTTTTGGTGTCGATGGTTTACCTGCAGCGAGATTAAATAGAACTGAAGATTGGGCAACACCACACCCAAACAGTGCTGTTACTAGTATGGCTGGTTTAGATACTAATTTAGCAATAGCAATAAACTCTGAGGTTGAAGAAGGCGAGTTACAAGTTCAAGTCAATGTGGTTTATGAGGAAGGCTCAGTTCAAGGAGATAAATTAGTAGTTTATTTGCTAGAAGATGGTATTATAAGTGATCAATTTAATTATTATAATGATGATGCTACAAGTCCTTTTTATAATATGGGAGATATAATCCCAGATTTTGAACATAACGAGGTCTTAAGAAACTCTTTATCTAGTCTTTTGGGGGATGCAATTCCTGTAACAGCCGAATTAACTGAGCATATTTGGTCAAATACAATTACACTTCCTTCAAATTATGTTGTGGAAAATTTGAGTATTGTTGCTATGGTTGTTGGTGCTGATAACACGGCTAAAAATTCACAGCATGCACATGTTGGAGAAGATAAGTCTTATGAATAATTTCTTTTGCTGAATTTCTATAAGAAAAAACCTGAACACTAATTTTAGCGTTCAGGTTTTTTTTACCTAATATTTAGAGGGCTATTTATTTACTATAAATTTTGTAGTAAATATTGAATTGTTTTCGCCAATTATATTGAGAATATAAAATCCAGAAGCTATATCTAAAGGTATTATTGTGCTGTTATCTAATTTTAAATTGGAGTTGTATACAGTCTTTCCTGTTAAATCTGTTATACTAATATTTGCATTAGTACTGCTGTTGGACTTTAATATTAATTCGTTTTTTACTGGATTTTTCTCTAATTGAAAAGCAAACAATTCATGGTTAGAAATGTGTAATGGAGGATTTAATATTTCTTCTAAAGCAAAATTTACATTTTCTTGTGTTAGTAAAACATGAGGTTCGCTTTCTTCTGGTAAATATATGTTTGCAAATGGCGAAGTTGTTAAGTCTATTGTGGCATGCCAATCAATTTCGTCATTAGGAAATTCTAAAGCCAATGCACTAACTGAAGGAACAAAATTAAACTTATCAATATTAAGTGCGTTTATAAAGTCGCCTCCAATTCCTCCACCAGATCCTAAGGTTCCTGTTATTCCGCCTAAATCAAATAAGCCTCCTGGTGCAGCATCAATACCATCTGAATATGAAGACGCTTCGCTTTCTGCAACAGAATCATCAATTTCAACACTAAATAATTGGATGGAAATACTACTTGCCGTATTTGTAATTCCCGCAGCAGGAGTGAAGTTTATACCTGTGATAATATCTGCTGTAAATGTGCCAATAGGCACAGCTATACTTGTGTTTATTACAGAGTAATCATTTGTAACAGTTGGCCCAGAATTCCCTATTGCAAAGTAAGGGGTATTATTACCACTACCATTAATTATAGAAACATTACGAACATCTTCAGGAAATCCAGAAGGAGTTAATGCATTAATTGAAGTTTCAAATATGTCTCTAAACGGGTGAGTCGTTGGTAATTTTAATGCAGGATCAAAGGTTACTAAATCTGTTCCTAATAAATGGGCATCTAAGTGGTCTGTTAGTAATTGTTTGGCTGCAGCCGATTTTAATAAGCCGTTAATTAGCGGTTGTACTTCTGTAGCCGCAATAGTGTTGTTAAAGGCTAAAAAGTTTAATTGGTGCTGTAAGCCAATTGGTACATTTGCTCCATGGTGAGGAGAATCAAAAGAAATGTAAAGTCTTGTATCTGCATTTAGTGAATTTGCCTCCATGTAGTTTAAGGCATAACGTGAAATTATACCTCCCATACTTGGTCCAATAATGACATTTTGCTCAGGGTTGTTGGCTGCTTTGTCGGTATTAATCATATCTATTAATTCAACCAAAACCATGGCATTACGTTCCATAAAATCAGCTCCTCCATCAATAATTTCGTTATCAGCAGTTCTTGTGTAAGTTGGGAAATTTAGAACTATGACATCAAAACCTTCAGCTCTAACTAAATCTGCTAAATTTTGGGTTCCGGATGTTCCAATAAAGTCTAATGAATTATATAAATCAGTAATGTCTCTTGTGTCTCCTGGGTCAAAACCATCAACAAGAAAAATGGGTTTGTCTAAAATATTATCTGCACTTAAGAATATGTCATATTCACCTTCGCCAGGATAGTTTGTGGTTTCTCCATAAGCAGATAAATTTGGAGTTATACTAGATGTAATTGTGTTTTGTGCTTTTAGAAAAAAAGGTAAAAAGAGCAAGATAAAAAGGTGATTTTTTTTCATGGCTTTAGAGTTATTGTTCCTCAATGTTTAAAAGCTAATCTTACATTTAGTGTTTTGTGCCTATAAAGTTTTGAGGGTGCTTATGGTAAGTTCTAATTAATTGTTTTTGTACAAGATACAAAGATTAGTTAGGATTTAAGATTTTTTTAATCAACTTTCTATAAGACACAAAAAAATCCCTAAAAGCAAAAGCGCTTTTAAGGATTTAGTATTTAAAAGATTGTAAAGCCTTAGCCTAAGAAAGGATATTTGTAATCTACAGGAGTTACAAAAGTTTCTTTTATTAATCTTGGAGACACCCAACGCATTAAGTTTTGTGCGCTACCAGCTTTATCGTTTGTTCCAGATGCTCTTGCGCCACCAAATGGTTGTTGACCAACAACTGCTCCAGTTGGCTTGTCATTAATATAGAAGTTGCCAGCTGCATTTTGTAAGGCTTTTGTAGCTTCTTCTATAGCATAACGACAGGTTGCTAAAATAGCACCAGTTAAGGCGTATTCGCTAGTTTCATCAACTAATTTTAAGGTTTCAGTAAATTGATCTTCTTCATATACGTAAATGGTTATTATTGGGCCAAATAACTCAGTACACATTGTGTCGTATTTTGGGTTAGTGGTAACAATAACCGTAGGTTCAATAAAATAACCTTTAGATTTGTCATATCCTCCACCTACTATTATTTCTGCATCACTAGCAGATTTTGCTTCGTCAATGTATCTTGCTAATTTATCAAAAGATCCTTCGTTAATTACAGCAGTTACAAAATTACTCATGTCTTCAGGAGAGCCTTGTTTAAAAGATTTAACGTCTTCTATTACAAACTTCTTAACATCGTCCCATAAATTATTAGGAATGTATGCTCTAGATGCTGCACTACATTTTTGACCTTGAAATTCAAAAGCACCACGAGAAATTGCAGTAGCTACTTGCTTTGCAACAGCAGTTTTGTGAGCTACAATAAAATCTTTACCACCAGTTTCTCCAACAATTCTTGGATACGTTTTATAGTTTGCAATATTGTTACCGATTTGTTTCCAAAGGTTTTGAAATACTGGAGTAGAGCCTGTGTAATGTAAGCCAGAGAAATCTGGACTAGCCATAACGGTATCTGTAATCATTCCTGGATTACCAAAAACGACATTGATAACACCAGCAGGAACACCAGCTTCCTTAAAGACGTCCATAATTACTTTTGCAGAATATATTTGGTTGTTACTTGGTTTCCAAACGACAACATTACCCATCAAAGCCATACATGCTGGTAAATTACCTGCAATAGCTGTAAAGTTAAATGGAGTTACAGCATAGGTGAAACCTTCAAGAGGTCTGTATTCTACTCTGTTCCAAGCATCGCTTGTGCTTTCTGGTTGTTCCATATAAATGTCAGTCATAAACTGAACATTAAAACGTAAGAAATCAATCAGCTCACATGCAGCATCAATTTCTGCTTGATGAATGGTTTTAGATTGTGCAATCATAGTTGCAGCATTAATTTTAGCTCTATAAGGGCCAGCGATTAATTCTGCAGCTTTTAAGAAAATACCAGCACGTTGTTCCCATGGTAATTGAGACCATGATTTACGTGCTTCTAAGGCTGTTGAAATAGCTTCTTCAACATGTTGTTTTTCTGCTAAATGATATTCGCCTACGATATGTTGATGATCGTGTGGAGGAGACATTGTTCTGGTGTTCCCAGTTTTAACGTCTTTTCCATTTATGTACATAGGAACTTCAACCTTTGAGTTATACATAGATTTGTAAGCTTCAGCAACAGCTTTGCGTTCTGCTGAACCAGGTGCGTAAGCCATAACAGGTTCGTTAACTGCTACAGGTACATTAAAGAATCCTTTTCCCATAATATATTTTGTTTTTTAGTTTGAATTTTGAAAGTGCAAAGGTACAATTTTTATAAGAAATTATTTCTTTGAAACGTTATAGTTGTGTGAAGCTTAGAATTATACTTTCAAAGGGTTAGCTTAAAAAAAAATAGCAATATTGTCTTGTGTAAAAACGTAGCGCAAATTGTATTGCGCAATGTAAGACGTGCTGATTCTTAGGTAGCTATAGTTAATAAGCTTTAATCTGAAGCTAAATTAAGGCACTATAAATGTTTAGTAGTGCTTTTGTTTTAAGAGAGGAGTCTAGTTAAGGGCAAATGGAGCACTTAATTTAAAAGAAGGAATATAAACTTTAAACTTATTTGCTTTTGTAAAATTGACCATATTATAATGACCTTTCATGGCACCAAAGGGTGAGGTTAAAAGGCATCCAGAGTTATAAGTGTGGGATTCACCTGGTTTTAGAACAGGTTTTTTCCCAATGACTCCTTCTCCTTCTATAATCTCTTCATTATTTAAAGCATCTAAGATTGACCAATGTCTAGAGTTTAATTGAACAGAATCTTTGCTTTGATTTTCAATAGTTACTTTATAGCCAAATGCAAAGTGCACTTTATAGTTTTTATAAAAAGTGCCTTCAAAATTGGTTTCTACAGAAATTTTAATCCCGCTTGTAACTTGTTGTACCATGTGTATTTAATAATTATTCTATGCTAAAATAACATAATTTTTGAATGAAGCATTATAATTAGGTTGAGTGGTTGTAATTTTTAACAGTTCTATAATATTAACTTGATTCAAATTAAGAAACATCAAATATGACTTAGTATTTTTTGTTTTATGCTATTTTTAATTTGTAATATCTACTGAGCTAGCTTCGCCAAAGCCTATAAGTCTATCGTAACGGGCTCCAAGATCTTTATAGTAAACAAGGACTTTATAATTGTTTTCGGTTTCCCAAAAATTTCCACTAATAGCACCTTCGTCTAATTCGCCAGTTTCTTTATCTACAGCTACAAATTTGTAATTATAAAAACCTTGTTTTAGCAATAATGTAGCTTCGTAGCGTTTGCTTTCAGAATTGTATAGCATTTGAGTTAATGGTTCTATGGTGAAATAATTGAAATTCCCATAAATATGTATGTTTTTGTCTTTTAATTCTTCGTGTAATAATGAAAAATGAATCATAACATAATCTGCTTCAACATCAGGGTTATCTCTATCTATAACTGTGACTAGAAAGTTTCCATTAATATCAGGGTTGTAGGTGTATGGTCTGTTTTTTCTAGAGATATTAGTATATAAATAGTTGTGATAAATATCTTCTAAGTCTATATATTGAATGCCAACGTTTGCAGCTCTAACATCTTTATTTTCAAAAAATAAATATTCATTTCCACCAAAGAATGCAGATTCGGTGTCGTAGCGATAAATAAGTTCGTTACCTAGTGTATATTGTGGCTTTAAATCTGAAATGGCTGTATTAAGGTTGTTATTCTGAATGACTAATGTTTTAACGGTTTCTAAAGGGTTATTTAAGTTTAGACCATTAGTGGTGATAACCATGTCTACAGATTGTTTCTCGGCAATAACTTTTACATCTCTAGAACGTTTAACTTTTACACCGACATTGGCTATATTTTCATAAACCATAAATTTTCTGCTGAACATTAATTCATCATAATCATCATAGATTGAAATCATATAATTACCACTTTTTAATAACGCACGTGTCTGTGAGTTTGGTATTGCTAAGTTGTAATGAGAGTATATCTGATAGGTGTTAAATGAGTTTTCGTAACTTAAAATCCTTTGGTTGTCTAATCCTCTTAGATATTCCGACTTTACTAATCCAGAAGGCGTCCAGTCAAAATTAAAATGCTCTATAACGTAGTAAAAGTCTTCTTCGTCTCCGGTTAAAGCATCAAATTCTAGTAGTAGAGATTCACCGAGTTTTAAAACGGGCAATTGGCCTTGTGTGGTGTTACTTTTAAAAGTAATGGTCTTTATAAAATCAGGTGGATTGAGTTCTTTAGCTACTTGAGAGAGTAGGATTGTAGGAAATAGTATAAGTACAAAAAGGTTAAGAATGTGTTTTTTCATTTTATTTGAAATCTGAGCGTATAAAGATAATCAAAATCTATACCTTAAATCGCATATGCTATTTATAATGATTACAAATAAAAAAGTTGCTTCAAATTGCTCCATAATTAAGCATTAATTCGTAAATTTGCACGGATTTTTAGATAACTAATCTTTAAGAGATATGTCAAAAGACATCAAAATAAAAAAAGGCTTGGACATAAAGCTTATCGGTGAAGCCGAGAAAGCAACAGAAAATGCTATTATTAGCAATTTCTACTCCATTAGACCTGAAGACTTTCATAGTATTATTCCAAAATTAATAGCAAAAGAAGGCACTCGTGTAAAAGCTGGTGAGACTTTGTTTTATAATAAGGATGAAGAAGCTATGAAATTCGTTTCACCTGTGTCTGGTGAGATTACAGAGGTACAACGTGGACCAAGACGTCGTATAGACGCTATTAAAATTACAGCAGACAAAGAGCAAACTTATGTTGATCATGGTAAATTTGATCTAGCTTCTGATGCTGAAAAAACTAAAGCTCATTTGTTAGCTTCAGGTTGCTGGGCTTTTATAAAACAACGTCCTTATGATGTTGTTGCAAAAGCAGATAGCACACCAAAAGCTATTTTTATTTCTGGCTATGCAAGTGCACCTTTGGCAGCAGATTTAGATTATACTTTAACAGGGAAAGAGGCTGAATTACAAGCTGCTGTTACTGCATTATCTAAGCTAACAGAGGGGAGTGTTCATATTTCAGTAGGTAAAAATTCAAATTCACCTTTAGCAAATTTACAAAACGTTGTAGTTCATAAAGTTTCTGGGCCGCATCCATCAGGTAATGTAGGTACTTTAATTAATAAGGTAGATCCTATTAATAAAGGAGAAACGGTTTGGACAGTTAATGCGCAAGACTTAGTAATAATAGGAGAACTATTATTAACAGGTAAGTTTAATGCAGAGCGTATTGTTGCTTTAGCAGGTTCTTCAGTTAAAAAACCAAGATATTTTAGAACTAAAATAGGTTCTGAAATTGCGACTATGGTTTATGATAATGGTGTTGAAAGAGATAGTAACGACCGTATAATTTCTGGAAATGTATTAACTGGTAAACAAGTAATGCCAGATGGTAATTTAGATTATTATAGTAATGTAATTACTGTGATACCAGAAGGGAACGATTACGAGTTATTTGGATGGAATAAGCCCGTTTTTAATAAAATTTCTACATCAAGAGCGTTAACTTTTTCGTGGTTAAACCCTAAGAAAAAATACGATTTAAATACCAATACAAACGGTGAGCATAGAGCATTTGTTGTAACAGGATCATACGAAGAAGTATTTCCTTTAGACATTTACCCAATGCAGATTTTAAAGGCTTGTATGTATCAAGATTTAGATGAAATGGAAGCTTTAGGAATGTACGAAGTTGCCCCTGAAGATTTTGCCTTAACAGAATTTGTGTGTGTGTCAAAACAACCACACCAAAAAATTATAAGAGAAGGATTAGACTTAATGCTAAAAGAGATAGGATAATGGGTTTAAAACAAAATTTACATAATTTTAGAGAGAAGAATAAAGATAAAAAATGGTTGCCAGCATTTTCGGCGATACATACATTCTTATTCTTGCCTAATGAGACCACTCATAACGGAACTCATATTAAAGCAGCCGATGATTTAAAAAGAACAATGAACACTGTTATTATGGCAATGGTTCCTTGTTTAATATTTGGTATGTTTAATGCTGGATACCAGCATTACTTAGCTTTTGGAGAAATTCAACAAGCAACAGGTGGTTTTTTAAGTTCAGAGTTTTGGACTTTAGATAACTTCTTAGTTGGTTTTTGGAAAGTAATTCCATTAGTAATTGTTTCATACGTAGTAGGTTTAGCAATAGAGATTTTATTCGCTATTAAAAATAATCACGAAGTTGAAGAAGGATATTTAGTTACGGGTATGTTAGTCCCATTAATTGTACCAATTGATACTCCTCTTTGGATGTTAGCTGTAGCAGTTGCCTTTGGTGTTGTTATAGGTAAAGAAGTTTTTGGAGGAACAGGAATGAATATTCTGAATCCTGCATTAACCATTCGTGCATTCTTATTCTTCGCATATCCAACATGGATGTCAGGAGATAAAGTATGGGTACACGGAGCTGTAGAACAAGATCAATTAATTGCAGCTGGACAAAATGTAGATGCTATTTCTGGTGAAACAATCTTAGGTAGTTTAGCACAAGGAAAATCTGTCGCTTATGATGTCATGGACATGTTTTACGGATTAATACCTGGTTCAGTAGGGGAAACATCGACACTATTAATATTATTAGGTGCATTATTCTTAATCTTTACTAAAATTGGAAGTTGGAGAATTATGCTTTCATCTGTAATAGGTGCATTAGTAATGGGTTTAATCTTCAACGGAGTTGTAAGCTCAGGTTGGATTACAGAGTCTAGTAAATTCTACGGCTTAATGAGTACAGAATTTTGGCATCATTTACTTATTGGTGGTTTTGCTTTTGGTACTGTATTTATGGCAACCGATCCTGTTACAGCATCACAAACAACAAAAGGAAAATGGATATATGGTTTCTTAGTAGGATTTATTTCTATTATGATACGTGTATTCAATCCAGCATATCCAGAAGGTGTTATGTTAGCAATTCTATTAATGAATGTGTTTGCACCAACAATTGACCATTATGTGGTTCAAGGAAATGTAAAGAAAAGAATGAAACGTTTAAAAGCTAAAGTTGCATAACGATGGAAAATAGAACAGATAAAAATTCATATACTATAATTTTTGCCATAGCAATGGTATTAGTGGTAGGTTCTTTATTAGCATTTACAGCAGCTTCTTTAAAACCTACAATCGCAGAAAATGAACGTATGGAAAAGCAGCAGAATATTCTGTATGCTATGGGAGTTAATGATAACGATGAAGGTAGTGCTAATTTTATTTCAACAGATAAAGTTGCTGGTGAGTTTTCAAAATACATTAAAAAACAATTAGTAATTGAAAATGGAATTGCATCAGAAAATGACCAAGCGTATTTAATTGATGTAAAAAAGGAACAAACCAAAGCAAAATCTGGTGAGGCAAGAATATTACCTTTATTTATAGGCGAAAAAGATGGTAAAACATTTTATATCGCACCAATAAGAGGTAAAGGACTTTGGGATGCTATTTGGGCTTATGTCGCAATGGATGAAAACATGGTTGTTCAAGGAGCTTATTTTGATCATAAAGGTGAAACACCTGGTTTAGGAGCAAATATTAAGCAACGTTTCTTTATGGATGACTTTATTGGAGAACATTTATTAGATGCTTCAGGTAATTTTAAAGGAATTACAGTCGCTAAAGGTAATGCCGATCCTAAAAATTTAGATAAAACAGATAACGAGGTTGATGCTATTGCAGGTGCTACAATTACTGGTGATGGTGTTACAGCAATGATCAAAAAAGATTTGAAGCTTTACTGGCCTTATTTTAAAACTTTAAAAAAATAATTTATGGGACTTTTATCAAAAAAAGACGCCAATTTAATATTAGATCCATTAGCAGATAATAATCCAATTACAATCCAAGTACTTGGTATCTGTTCTGCTTTAGCAATTACAGCCGAGCTTAAAGCTTCTATTGTAATGGCCGTTTCTGTATTATTTGTTTTAGGAATAGGAAACGTAGTCATTTCTTTAATGAGAAATATTATTCCTTCAAAAATTAGAATTATCGTACAACTTGTTGTTGTTGCAGCTTTAGTAATTATAGTGGATCAAGTTTTAAAGGCTTATGCTTATGAACTAAGTAAAACACTTTCAGTTTTTGTTGGATTAATTATTACAAACTGTATTATCATGGGACGTTTTGAAGCGTTTGCTTTAGGAAATGGTCCATGGAGGTCATTTTTAGACGGTATAGGTAATGCTGCTGGTTATGGTTTAATACTTATAATCGTAGGATTCTTTAGAGAACTTTTAGGGTCTGGAACCTTATTAGGATTTAAAGTTTTAGGTGATCCAATTGAAAAAACAGGATTGTATGCAATTGGTTATGAAAATAACGGTTTTATGTTATTATCTCCAATGGCATTAATAGTTGTAGGGATTATTATTTGGATACAACGTAGTAGAAACAAAGCATTAATAGAAGACTAAAAATAGTCTGCAGTAAATGTCTAGACTAAGGATTTAAAACTGCAAACTGAAGACTTAAAAATATGGAACATATAGAATTATTTTTCAAATCGATATTTATAGATAACATGGTATTTGCAACATTCTTAGGAATGTGTTCTTACTTAGCTGTATCTAAAAAGGTGTCAACAGCTGTTGGTCTTGGTGCTGCTGTAATATTTGTATTAGCTATTACAGTACCATTAAACTGGTTGTTAGATCAGTATTTATTACAACCTGGTGCATTATCTTGGTTAGGTGAAGAATATGCGAGCTACGATTTAAGCTTCTTATCTTTTATTATGTTTATTGCAACAATTGCTACTATGGTACAATTAGTTGAAATCATAGTAGAAAAATTTTCGCCATCATTATATAACTCGTTAGGTATATTTTTACCTTTAATTGCTGTAAACTGTGCCATTTTAGGTGGTTCATTATTTATGCAATCTAGAGAAATAGCAACCTTAGGCTTAGCCTTAAATTATGGTATTGGTTCTGGTATTGGATGGTTCTTAGCAATTTTAGCAATAGCAGCTATTAGAGAAAAAATTAGATATAGTAATGTACCACCAGCTTTAAGAGGTTTAGGTATTACATTTATTATAACAGGTTTAATGGCCATTGGATTTATGAGTTTTGGTGGTATGTTAACAGGAGGCGATGAAGAAGCACCTGCAGAAGATAAGTCTGCTGCAATTGAAGTAATAAAAGAAGATATTAATAAAGAAGCTCAACTTAAGTCTGACTTAAATGTAGCTGAAAATACAAACGAGTAATTGATTAGTATGATGATATTAGCCGCAAGTACAATCGGAACTATAGTCGCAACAGTAGCTGCCTTTTTATTGGTAACTCTATTGTTAGTAGCACTATTATTATTTGTAAAACAAAAGTTATCACCTTCAGGACCTGTAAAGATTTTGATTAATGGTGAACGTGAAATAGAAGTGAGTTCAGGAGGTACTTTATTAAGTACTTTAGGTGCTGAAAAAATATTTTTACCATCTGCTTGTGGTGGAGGTGGAACTTGTATTCAGTGTGAGTGTCATGTTTTATCTGGTGGAGGTGAAGCATTACCAACAGAAACTCCTCACTTTTCTAGAAAAGAATTAGCTGAAGGAGCGCGTTTATCTTGCCAAGTAAAAGTAAAGCAGGATATGGAAATTACGATTCCTGAAGAAGTCTTTGGTATCAAGAAATGGGAAGCAACAGTAGTTTCAAACTATAATGTTGCAACATTCATTAAGGAGTTTGTAGTTGAGATTCCTGAGGATATGAATTACAAAGCTGGTGGATATATTCAAATTGAAATCCCTGAATGTGAAGTTAAGTATGCAGATATGGATATTACTGCACACCCAGAAGATCATCCAGGTGAACCAGATAAGTTTAAAGCAGATTGGGAAAAGTTTGGTTTATGGCCTTTAGTAATGAAAAACGAAGAGCTAGTTGAACGTGCTTATTCTATGGCTTCTTACCCTGCAGAAGGAAGAAGAATTATGCTTAACGTTCGTGTTGCAACTCCTCCTTTCGATCGTGCAAAAGGCGGCTGGATGGATGTAAATCCTGGTGTTGCTTCATCTTATATCTTTAATCAAAAAGTTGGTGATAAAGTAACAATCTCTGGACCTTATGGAGAGTTCTTTATCAATGAGTCAGATTCAGAAATGTTATACGTTGGTGGTGGTGCAGGTATGGCACCAATGCGATCACACTTATACCAATTATTTAGAACATTAAAAACAGGTCGTAAAGTAACATATTGGTACGGAGGACGTTCTAAAGCAGAACTATTCTATATCCATTATTTTAGAGCATTAGAAAAAGATTTTCCAAACTTTAAGTTCTATTTAGCATTATCAGAGCCATTAGAAAGTGATAATTGGAAAGTTAAAAAAGATATTAATGACGAAGAAGGTGACGGATTTGTAGGTTTCATTCATAATTGTGTAATAGAAAACTACTTAAATCATCATGAAGCACCTGAAGATATTGAATTATATTTCTGTGGACCACCATTAATGAATCAAGCGGTTCAGAAAATGGGAGAGGATTTTGGAATCCCTGATGAGCATATTAGATTTGATGACTTTGGAGGTTAATCTAAAGTTATTATCATATAAAAAAAGCCAACTCATTTTGAGTTGGCTTTTTTTATTTTTATAATGTTATGTTTATACCAATTCCGTATTGAGCTTATCACTGTTATAATTAAATAACACTGAACAATCCATAACATCATTTATCTTATCTAATCTACATAGTTCGGTAACAACATTGCATAAACCATTAAATAAAATAGTTTCGTTGATGTAACGAGGTCTGTATAAACGCTTCTGCTCAGATAAATTATATCCACATCCCATAAGGAAAGCATTTTCAATTTGTAATAATTCAATAGCTAAATAGCCATTAAATCGCCGGCCTAAATTTTGATGCACTAAGCCTAGGTAATTCAATTTGGTTGAGCCATGGATGTCTGTTAAATGTTTCCAGCTATCTTTGTTATCTAGAATATTACCAACTGCACATTGCTTAAAATCGTCAGGATTTAAAGTCTTATTATGAAATGCGAGATATAATTTATTAATTGCATTGTCAAAACGAACAGAGGTTTTCATAGCGCAATGATTTTTTGTTTTAAAATAAAAAGATACAAAAAAATGAAATGACTTTGAAAACGTAATGATTTCTATTCGTTAGAAGCTTTTATTTATACTCCATTATCAAATAAACAGAGGTTGTTTCTCCAATGTTTAAAACCTCATGTGAGGTTATAGAATCTTTACTGAATGTATAACCCGTTGGAACATTTACTTCTCGAGTCCCTGTATGATCTGTAATTCTAAATTTACCTCCTACTAAGGTATAACCAACATGTGGATTGTGATAGTGTTTTTCATGTCCAACACCAGGTTCAAACGTGCATTTAAGGACTCTAAGCTCTTTATTATCTTCTAACACCTCGCAGACAGCATTGCCTTTCCAACCCGCTTCTAAAGGGTCTGGTAATGGATTTTTGTTTTTACAGCTCAAAAGACCGATTGCAATAAGGAAAGCGAGTTTAAAAACATTTTTGTTTTTCATTTAGTTGCTTTGCAAGCAAGATAGGAATTTCATTAGGATTAGCTATTACTGTTTTTAGATTATGAGATAGCATATTTGTTATAATATATTCTTTTTAATGTGATTTTAAGTCATCTGAAACTTTCGTTATTTTTTAATATTATAATCAGTTTGTAATACGTTTATGAGGTCTTGCCATTTTTGTTGCGCTTCTTCTAAAGTTATACATTGGCTTCTATCCAATTGTTGAGTTGTAATGCAATCAATATACATATCACTACAAGGATAATTTCAGCTATAGCATAGAGCAAATACTATGAAACTCTATGATCTTTAATCATACTTAGGCAGATTTTTCGGAAAGATTTTATTATATGAAATTATAAGTCTCTATTAGTTTCGGCAATGATTCTGTCCATAGTCTTCTCAAGCTCTTTAAGTGACAGTATATAATTTTTTAAATCCCAAGCTTGGTTGTCCATCACATTTTCAAATTCAATATCCTGAAACATTTTGTAATTGGTATGTTTGAGTTTTGATTTTTTATTCCACTCCAAAATTCCATAGCTATCTATGTTTTTTAACGAGGCATACTTTGTTAGATATGTTAATACAATGGATTGATTAATTTCATCCAATGTATTATAATTTTCTTCGTTTTTTTCTAAATTGCTAGACCATTCAAAAAAATGCAATCGCAATGAATCTTAAGAAATTAAATTAAGCTTGCCAGAAGAAATGACATCTAAAACTACCGATTGACTTGGCTTATAACTCCAATAATTGATGGATTGTGCTAAGAGACTATCGAGATTGAATTTGTTTAGGACGTCTTCGGGCTCTCCTACTAAATCCATAAGGACTCTTGTATCAGCTAAAATAGTTTCGTGGTGTTTAATATACTTTTGAATACTTATTATGTTTTTTTTAAATTCTAAATTTAGGTTTTTTATGATTGTTTGCTCCTCTTTTTTATTGGCTAATTCTAGGTTCCAATTATTAATTTTTAAAGCAATCAAAATTCCAATAACCACAAGGATGACTTCACCAATGGCATAGAGTAGGTATTTAGAAACTCTATTTTCTTTAATCATGTTTTGTCGGAATTTCCGGAAGAATTTGATCATAATAGTTATTTTTAAGATTTTCTAATCCTTAAAAATTTTCCATAGGTTAACTGTCTCCAAAGCCATTCCAACGGTCCATATTTAAAATAATTAAGCCATAAGGTGCTCCATATTACTTGTAACAGAAAATAGCCTATGGCAATAAGAGTTATCATGGTAAAACCGAACTTACCTGCCCATCCAAAACCAATACCGTAGAAAAACATAATGCCAAAAACAGTTTGTAAGATATAATTGGTAAACGCCATTTTGCCTGCAGGAGCAAGCCACATCAATACTTTTGGTTTTTTTCTAAAAAACAAGGCAATTAATGCTGCATAACCTAATGCGGTTGGTACTGTTCCTAAAGCATAACTTAGGGTGTTAAGAAAGCTGTTGATTTGACTTTGCTCTCCACCAAAAACAAGATAGGCTCTCCAACCACTCATAGGCAACCCTAATAGTAAACTGTAGAGCGTTATTTTTTTTAGAAGTTTTACATTTTGTAAAATGTTTTCGTTCAATATTTTACGTCCAGCCCAAAGTCCGATAAGGAAAATCCCAAAAACTTTAAAAATGCGGCCTTCCTCAAGAATCATTGCCAAACGCAGCCAAGAATTACCAAGGTTCATTTTAAAAAAATCTGACCAATTTTTATTGGTTAATTCAAATTCAATATCATTCCAAAACTTGCCTTGCCACTCTACTTGCGGATAACCATAGCTTTTCCATGAAGCTATACTTTTTTGATGAAGAATATCGGGATAATTAATACCGAAGTAGGAAATAATCAACCAATTTAAAATAGGAAGTAGTATCAGTATTATAGCTAGAATCAATAATTTTTTACCTGAAACGTTGATGAATGGAATTATAGTAAAACCTAAAATCGCATAGAGCGTTAAAATATCACCAAGCCAAAACCCAATTAAATGAATTAATCCAAAAACCAATAACCAGAACATGCGTCGTCCAAAAAATGGAGCAAACGGCTTGTTTTGATGCTTCAGTTTATGGTATTGTATAAAACAGCCAATACCAAATAGCAGAGAAAATATAGAATAAAATTTACCATCGATAAACATAAATGAAAGAAATCCGAGAATTATATCGGATTGAAAAAAAAAGGCAGGATCTTGATAACTTTCAGAAAAAAAGAATAGTCCTGAGAAATATATAATATTCGCCATAAAAATGCACAGTATGGCGATGCCGCGAAGCACATCTAAAAAATGGATGCGCTGATCTTGTTGTATAGGAATAATATGGTTTTGGTTGGTTGGTTCAGTCATATTGCATTAGTTATGTTTCACGCTTGGTTCTTGTTGTGTTGTTTTATGCACTTCCAATTCAATCTCTATCATAAATTCTGGTACTGCTAATTCTGTTACACCAAGCCAAGAACCTGTTGGGAATTGCTTTTTATAGATTTCAGTTCTATAGCCAGCAAATTCTAAAAATTTGGCCATATCGGTTGTAAAGACATCTTCTTTTACAACATCGTCAAACGTGCAACCATAATGTTTTAGAATTTTAGCTAAATCGGCATAACAGTTTTTCATTTGCTGTTCAAAATCACCAACTGCGGTTGGGTTGCCTTCATCGTCCATACTTACAGCTCCAGAAATTTTAATAGAATTTCCAATTTTTACGGCATGCGAATAGCCATACGCTTTTTCTACTTCAGGTCTTAGTAGGAAGTATTCTGGTGTTTCATCTACTTGTTTGTATGTAATGGCTTCAGGTGTTTCTTTTGTGATGTCCGTATTGACTTTTTTTTCACAATTAAAGAATGATGCTGAAATAAAGCATAACAGTAGCGTCGTGAATAATTTTGATGTGTTCATTTTGATTAGTGTTTATTAGTTATTTAATTTTCTTCCTTGTATAAAAACCTCGGCAATAAATAAGGGTATAGCCCAACATGCCCAACTCATTAAAACTTGAACTTCTTCCCATGTTCCAATATCAAATGACCTTATAATGTCGTATATAAATCTGAATGTGACAAAAGCTAATGTTAAGACGTAACTTCTAATCATCCAATCTTTATGCAAGTCTATTTTTCGGTTCTTTATAGAAATAAATGCCATTATGGAAGACGTTGACCACGCAACGCCAAGCATGAACAATCCAACGGCATATGGTAAATTAACATCGGAAGTAATCGCCATATACATACCAGATATCCCTGATAAAACCGTAGAAATAATATAAACGCGTCCTAATTGCCGATGTGTTTTTAGATACTTATTTCGAATTTTTGGTATAAATTGAAAAGGTCCAATGATGGTAGCAACTACCCCTAGAACAATATGAGGAAATACCCAATACACGCGGGGAAAGTAATAAGAACCGTAAACCGCTTCGGTTGGAATTAGCATTGGAAATGCTCTAGAAATAACATAATAACATATCAACAGGCTTGTGAGGACAACTAAAACGATGATGCTAAATTTTCCTATGGTGTTATTTTGCTTTGGTTGGTTCATTTTTTCAGTATAATATGTTATCAAATACTTTTTCTAGGTAGCGCTCGCGTTGTGAGAAATTTTTATCGGAATGAAAGACATCAAGAATTTCCCGTTTGAGTTCAGCTAATTCTTTTAATGTATACTCGTGTTGGTTGATGGTATCTTCTATTTTTTCAAAGCAACTGTCTTCTTCATCACATGCGAATTCGTTGTATATTTTGTTAAAAGTAGCTTCGTCTGTTTTAGATTTTATAAGTGTGATTTCTTCTTCCGCTTCATGATGATCAAATTTTGCACAAAGCAATAACATGTAAATTTTAAATTCTGCTTTAGACCAATTTGCTATTTCGTTTGCCATGGTTTTTAAGGTTTAGGAATTGTATTGTTGTAAAGTATCTTTAACAGGCTGAAAAGAAAGATTCAATTGTCGTTCTGCTAATTGATTTTGATAAATAATATTAGGAGTGTGTTTAGGCTGTTTATTGTTAAGCATTAGTGATACGTCGGAAACGGGATAGGTTTCGCTAGAGAATAAATAGTTTTCTCCGTGCAAACCAGAAATCGTCGCAGCCTTATAGACGCCAGAGGCAACATCCTTAACATTTACGATTGCCATTTCTATGTCTTCATCATAAAACATTTGAATGAAAGGATTAGGTGCAATCTTATTTTTGAATAAATATTGAATGCTTGTTGAAGTAGAATCTTCTCTATTTGAAAGCGATTGTCCCATAACCATTACAGGTGATACACTCACAATTTCAGTAGTTAGGTCTGGATGTTTTTCAATGAATTTATTAACCGTTTGATTAGCCATAAATTTGGCTTGTGCATACGGATGACTTTCTTCACTTGTAAAGGGCGTGTCGTTTTCGTTAAAATTATCTGAACTTAATTTTCCTCCTGCTGGTAAAGGAAAATTGGTGTTCCATGCAGCAACTGAAGCAATAATAACTACCTTTTTTACATTTGGTGTTTTATGAATGACTTCCAAGAAATTCTCTGTTCCTTTTATAGTTGGGTCAAATAATTCTGTTTGAGCATCTTTAAAATCTAACTGAAAAGGTGTACCTGAATGAATAACGATTTCACAATCTTTTACAAAGTTTTCTAGTCTGTTTTTATCGGTAACATCTAATTCGCTAAAACTTAAATGCTCGGCATTTTTAAACTGACTTAAATGTTGGTATTTTTCTAGTTTAGATAAATCTCTAGTTGACACTTTAACTTCAAATCCGTTGTCTAAAAATTGTTTTGTAATATGGCTTCCTATAAACCCAGAACCACCAATAATGCCTACTTTTTTCATTTTAAAATTGTGTTATATTGTAATTGCTATTTAAATAAACCCATTACTGTAATGGGATCTATTTTTGGTATATGTTGCTATTAATCATAACAAGCAAAATCAAATTATTAGGGAAAGGGAGCTGCTTTGTTAAAACATAAATAATTAGGGTATGATTTAACTTCAGCTAATTTAGACTGTAATTGCCTTGTTGTCAATCACATCTTAATGTGATATTGGCTAGTATCTTTTTGTATATTTGAGACTTAGCTATTAATTAAACCATTATTTTGAATTTTTTTAAACTCTTGTGCACTTTTGTTTTACAAATGAGCTTACTCTTTGTATGCTATAGTGTCTATTCTCAAAATCCATCGCAAATTGATGTACTCACTACAGATGATGGTTTATTGTTTAGAGATGTTTCTGATATAGTACAGGATAATAAAGGACTGATGTGGATTTCTACGACACAAGGACTAAATCGTTATGATGGTCAAAATTTTAAAGCCTACACGAGCGATTCAAAAAATCCGTTTTTTATTAAAGAAGATGGGTTAAAATGGAATATAATTTATGATGAACTCAGAAATTCCGTTTGGTATTCTGCTAATGACAAATTATTTGAGCTTAATATCTCTACAGATTCTATAATAACACACAATGAAAAATACAATTTAAAAGAGCGCGTCTTAGATATTTATAATGCACCAGACAAGTCCATTTGGCTTGTAAGTGACGATTATTGGCAGGTGAAAAAGGATACATCTAAGTTGTATTTAAAGAAATTTGAAAACGGAACATTTCATAGTATTGCTTCTATTGATAGATATGAGTACAATTTTCACAACCTAACATTTGATACTAACGGGTTTGTATGGTGGACAACCACGAGTGGTACTAATAAATATACACCAAATGGTCATTTATTAGAGCACTGTATATTGGACACGTACGATTGGAATGGCGATCTTATACATTATGTGCCACAATTTTTTGACAGTAACAATACACACTATTATTTTCCACCATCTAGCGGTGGTATTTACAGTTACAATGCTGAAGAAAAAGCCTCTAAAGTTATTTTTAAAACAGACGATATTATACGTCGTGCCATAGAAGACAATGAAGGGAGTATCTGGTTTGCAGGTGATAATGTTCTATATCGAATGGATAGGGATGGGAATTTTAGTAATTATTCAGATTTACTAAAATCTAAGCTAGACTATTCTAAAATTAACAATCTGTTTATCGATAAAAATGGTTTGCTCTGGGTAGCCACAGATAATGGTTTGTTTAAGGTGAAAACTCAGAAACAACTGTTTTCCAATCTTTTTAAATCTAACAAGGAAGGATGGGGAAATTCCATGCGAGGTATTTTTGAAGATGCAGATGGACGTATATTTTCACTTTGTGAAAGTAAACACCAACTGTGGTATAACACTAAAAATGGGAAAATCGATTCCTTACCATTGAAAACCAAATCGGGTAAACCATTTTCATTAATGTACGACGCTAGTTTTTTGGTTACAAACAAGGCAAAAAACAAAGTTTACGCTATAGGAAATGGTATTTGCGAAATCGACTTAAAAACAGGAATTACTAAAATTCATGATCAATTTAATAACAATAATAATATTCATGGGCCAAATCCGCTGTTGCAACTAAACGATGGACGGCTACTTTTGGGGTTTACTACGGAATATTTGACTGTTTTTAATCCAAAAACCCAAGAATATTATCCGGTTTTCAAGAACTTATCTAAACAAACTGATATAAGGAACTTAAAGTTTTTTAAAGAAAGCAGCGATAAAAATTGTGTTTGGATTGGTACAGCCCACGATGGTATTCTAAAAATTGATTTAGATGGCAAAATACTTAAATCATACAATAACAAAACGTTACCAAATCTTGGGAATTATAATGTATTATGTATAGAAGAAGATAAAGACAAAAGTATATGGGTTGGCACCTATGGAGGCGGGCTTAACCATATTTCTTCAGACGGCAAAACGGTGACGAACTATAAAAAAGCAAACGGTCTTCCTAATGATAATGTTGTTGGAATTTTACGAGATGGTGATAATAAGCTTTGGCTTAGCACCTATAATGGTTTGGCATTATTTAATAAAACCACTAAGGTATTTCAGAATTTTTATACCGAAGATGGTTTATCACACAACGAATTTAATTATTCATCGTTTTTTAAGGATAGCCAAGGGAAGTATTATTTTGGTGGTATGAATGGCATTAACGTTTTTAGCTCTAAAATGCTACAAGAATCTGTGAAATCATCTGAAATTCAGGTTTTGGGAATTTCAGGGTATAACAGTAACACAAAACAAAGTTATGTCAATGATTATGCACAAAAAGAACTAAAAGCGTTTACAGCATCTCCTTACGATCAATATTTTGAGGTCAATTGGACAATGCCAAGCTATTTTCAAAATAACAAAAATACATATAGCACAAAATTAGAGGGGTTTGAAGACCGATGGTTTTATCAAGGTAATTCTTCATCCATCCGCTACAATAAATTACCAGCAGGAGATTATGTGTTAAAAATAAAAGGGACAGATTCTAGAGGAAATAAAACAGCATCCATTCTATCGATTCCTATAACGGTTAAACAAATTTTTTATAAAAAATGGTGGTTTATTGCATTGGCGATATTAGTGGTTATAGCTATCATGTATTCCATTTTTAGGTATAGGTTTCAACAAGCTTTAGCAATGGAACGTTTGCGTACTAAAATATCAAGTGATTTACACGATGATGTAGGCTCATTATTATCTGGTTTGGCTATGCAAACTGAACTTATGGAAATAAATGCGAGTGAAGCCGATAAATTTAAACTTCAAAAAATTGCAGGCATCAGTCGGAATGCCATTTCGCAGATGCGCGATTTGGTGTGGAGTATTGATAGCAGACGTGAAACAGTGCATGATGTAATTGAACGTATGCACGAGTTGGCAGAAGAGTTATTGCTTTCAAAAGACATTGCATTTCAGATCGATAGTTCTAGTATTAAAAACCCTAGTAAACGACTGACCGCACAAACGAAACAAGATTTGTTTTTAATATATAAAGAAGCCATAACCAATATTTTAAGGCATTCAGACGCTACCAATGTCAAAATAGCTTTTACCAATACGTCTAAAGGTTGTGTCTTTACAATCCAAGATAATGGGAGTAAAAAAGAGTGTTATAAATCTACAGGTTTAGGTTTGTCTAATATGGCAATGCGTGCGGAAAAATTAAAAGGAGAATTAAAATTTCTCAAAGAAAATGGGTTTTGTGTTCAGCTTCATTTGCCTTTTAATATGTAATATCACATCATGATGTGATTGTACGTGTTGATTATTGTTATAATTTTACTAATGAAGAATTATAACCTTTTCAGCATTTAAAATTTTTGTAAAATTGAAGCCTATTTAAGTCGTAAAATGAGTACAATTACCTTGGGAATCATAGAAGATGATCAACTCGTTCAGGAAAGTCTGAAGGAGTTCTTCCATGCTCAAGCTGAAATAGATTGTGTACTAATGTCGTCTTCTGTGGAAGATTTTTTAACGTCCATTAAATCGCTTGAAACCTTACCTGAGATAATTCTTCTCGACATTAACTTAATAGGTATGTCTGGTATTAAAGGGATTCCATTACTATTAAACGAACTTCCAAAAGTAGACATTATTATGCTGACGACTTTTGAAGATAATGATAGTATTTACAAGGCCTTGTGTGCGGGAGCCTGTTCGTATTTGTCGAAGAAAACACCACTAAAAAAAATAAAAGAAGCTATAGAAGTGGTGCATAAAGGCGGTTCTTATATGTCTCCTTCTATCGCTCGAAAAATAGTAAATAGTTTTGCTCCAAAGCAGAATAAAAGTAACTTACTAACGCCTAGACAAAAGGAAATTGTTGCAGAAATAGTAGATGGTAAAAGTTATAAAATGATAGCTAATGATTTGTTTGTTTCCATTGATACGGTGCGTACACATATTAAAAACATCTACAAGGCTTTAGAAATTAATAGTAAAGCCGAATTAATCAAAAAATCTTACGATAATGAGTTGTAATTCAAAGTTCAACACACCAAAAGTCATAACTTTTGCGTTAGGTTAGGTATGAAGAAAGTTATACTCATCCTTTTTGTATTGACATCGCTTGCTGTTTTAGCCTTTCAGTTTCAACCTGTAAAAAAAGCAGTTACTATAGTTACATCTAGTATCGAAACTCCAAGCCTTGTTAATAGAGATAGTTTAACCATTGCTTCGCGAGTAAATTTACCCGAAGGCTATAAACGTGTAACTTATAAAAAAGGAAGTTTTCAAGACTATCTTAGAAACTACAAACTAAAACCCTTTGGAAGTAAAATTATCAACTACGATGATACTCATTATTTTTGGCAAGGAGGTCATATCGGAATTTTAGAAGTTCCTGTGCCTAAAAACGGATTGCAACAATGTGCCGATGCTTTAATTAGAATTAGAAGCGAATACCTTTGGGATAACAACAGAAAAGATGAAATAGGTTTCAATTTTACCTCAGGTCATTATTGTTCTTGGACCAAATATGCAGAAGGGTATAGGCCTAAAATTAATGGTAATAAAGTCTCATTTCATAAAACGGCAAGGGCTAATACATCAAAAGACAACTTCTATAAATACTTGAATTTAATTTATATGTATTCAGGAACCTTATCACTTTATAATGAGTTGGAAGCTGTTGCAGCCAAAGATTTAAAAATTGGTGATATGCTTATTAAAGGAGGTTCACCTGGTCATATTGTTATGATTGCAGATGAGGTTATAAATGAAAGTGGTGAAAAGTTATTCTTATTGTTTCAAGGTAATACACCAGCGCAAAGTGTACATTTGGTTAAAAATTTGGAAGATTCAACGCTATCTCCATGGTATCAATTAGAAGATGATACTGTGATTTCGGTTTCAAATTATACATTTGGGAATTCTAAATTTGTACGATTTAAATAGAATTAAGTTTTCCTTTATTTGAAGACTAACACAATATAGGAAAACTTAATTTTTAGACTCAGTTATATTGTAACTGAGAAAGGTCCTGGCTCAATGTTATTTGGGGTATTACTGTCTTCTTCAGAGGATCAGCTGATTAAAAGAAAGGCAAGTACAAATAAATAGACATAATTTTTCATATACTTTATTGATTATTTACTTGTACATCGTTTATTACACAAAATGTCATCATAAAAAAACACTAAAAACAAAATTTGTGTTCCTATCACTATTTAAGGTTGATTCAATTTAATCAGTTGTAAAATATTTGAAAATATGAGCTAAAGTGATATGCCCTTTTCTTGTTTTTTTCTATTTATTTACGTCTTCTTTTTTTTTAAAATTACAGCTATTAGAATGGCTAATGTTAGGGTAATTAGTAACCAAAATATTAAATTAGAACTAGATTTTAAGTCAATAGGACTTGTATCACCAATAAGCACTAGGCCTGCCCAATATTGTGGAGAAATTGTTCTGCCTTTTGCCATTCCTATATAATCTAATTTCGCTTTTTGTAAAGCTTTATCTTTTGGTAAGCCTTTTTTTAGATAACCGTAAAAATTTTCAATAATTATAGCACTAGATTGTTCGTCAATTTTCCAAAGGCTGGTTAAAATGCTTTCGCTACCAGCATAATTAAAGGCATGTGCTAGAGAAATCATACCTTCTCCTGCTTGATAGGTTGGTTTTCCTGTTTCGCAAGCTGTTAGTATCGCTAAATTAGAAGCTAGATTTTGATTGTAAATTTCATAAGTATATAGCGAATTATCTTCATCTGTAACGTTTTTAGCAAAGATAAGTCGCGATAGTTCTGGTGATACATTATTAGACTCGGCATGAGTTCCAATATGAATTATTTTATGCTCTTTTGCCTGTTTAGTGAATATTTGCTTTGAGGCATTTTCATTTAAAAAAGAAGTGCCATTAAATAATTTTGAATGTTTTTTTGCTATTTCAGCAGTAAAAGGTTGTGATAAAAGTGTTAGATAAGTCTTGTCAAAAGCTATTGAATCTGTTATTTTAATTTTATAGGCTTCTTTCATTTCATCATTAAACTCTGGAGCAAAGGCTATGAAATCATTAGTGTAATCTATTGTGTTTCTCTGTTTGTCTAATAGTAAGAGGCTATAATTGTACGATATGCTGTGTTTTGCTAGTAAGCAATTTGTAGCTAAGTCTTTAAAAGAATTAATCTTGTTTGGAGTTAGCATTTCAAAGCTAAGGTTGAAAAGTTCTCCATCGGGAATGATAATCACATTTTTGCTTTTTATGAGATTTTCTAAAGGCTTCCATAGTGCGTTGTATAATTGGTAAAGCGTGGTGTCTATTTTGGAGAGTTGTTGCGTTGTTTTGCTATTTAAAGACCTAATCTGTGTTGATATATTTTTACTCTCTAATTTTGTTAAGTGGATTTCCGTTTCAGAGGCAACAAATGCATGTAGCATATTATTAATCTTTAAATAACGGACGACTGTAGTTTGCTTTGGTATTTTAGATTGTAGATTATCAAGATCTGCTTCAATTTTAGCATAACGCATTTGATAATATTCTGTATAGGTTGTTTTGAGTGTGTCCAAAAATTTTTCCCAAGATTTTTCAGCTTTAAAAAAGGAATCAATTTTTGCATTGTTTTCTGATAGACTTTCAGATAATGATGTTTTTAATTTCTTCTCACGTTTAAAAATAGATTGAGGGATATTGGCAAAATTAACGTCGTGTTTTAAATTTAAACGTGTTCTAATATTGTTATAAATATTAGCTTCATGTAATTCTATAATATTGTTGAGGTATTTAGGTTTTTTGGTTAATTCGTAAAGCTCTAAATAAAGTTTTTTGGAGAAATTTGAAATGATTTTACTTTCAGATAGTAATGCGGAAATATCTTCGGAGTTAAAAATAGTAGCTTTTCGTTTTTCTAAAATAGTAATAGCTTGGTTAAGCGTATTGGTTAATTGAAGAAGGAATTTTTCATTCTTTTCTTCTGATAAATGATAAATGGATTTGGCTTCTAGTAGTAATATTGAAGGTTTTTTGAATTCGATTTGAAGCGAATCCATAGCAGATGAAGCTGTTTTGATTTTATTTTTAAGATAAGTGTTTCCTTTTTCTGCCCATTCGTTTGCCTTTTTATAATCGCCGACATCAAAATATACGTTTGATAGTGTAACAATTTCCTTTAGTAATGGAAAGTTGTTATCTCCACCATTTTTAAAAGTATAATTGTATGATTTAAGCGCCATTGCAATAGCTTTTTCTTTTTGATTATTTGCCGCTAGAAATAAGGCATAATCTCGCAATAGTATAAGGTATGCTCTACTGTATTCAGTAGGATAAGCTTTATTGTAAAGCGCTTCACTTTCTTCGTATATTTTAGTTGCGGTTATAGCATCTCCTTTTTCGGCATAAGCTCTCGCTTTTAATTGTAAGAGTTCTGCTTCTACAGCATGATAGTCGCTAGAAAAGCTTTTGAGTTTTTTTAATCCTTTGTTAACGGTTTCTATGCCTTTGTCTAAATCTCTAAGTTCAATTTCGGCAGTAGCTATTTGACTTATATTGGTAACCAATCTAGGATTAGTAGGTTCATATACCAATTGCTTTTTTTCATAAGCATATTTAAGCATGTCGTAAGCTTTAGTAATAAAACCTATATCATTATAAAAAGCGGCCAAATTTGAAAAGGCAGAGGCTAGTAGTTGTTCTGCTTTTGTAACTAATTCTTCATCCTTAGAATTAGTAATGATCTTTTGAAAGTCTTTAATAATCGCTTTTTTTGTTTTAATAGCATCACTAATATTTCCTGAATCATCTTGTACTAGTGCAAGGTTAAATTTAAAAGCACTTACGTAATACAATTTATCATAGTTTTTAAGGTCGCTTTCTTCGGCTGTTTTTATAGCTTTATTAAAATATATTTCGGCACTATCTAATTTATTCAAGGTCCACATGGAAACTGCAATGCCATTATAAGAATCTGATAGTTTATATTTTTTAACGTCTTTAGATTTTTCGTAAGCCAAAGCCGATTCTTTAAAATGCACTGAAGCATTACTCAAATCGTATAAAGCATAATAATTACTACCAATGATATAGTTTATTTCACCTAATTCTTTTTGTTTAATGTCTGTTACGGATTTTGCGTATTCCAAAGCTTTTTTAGACGCTTCTAAACATTTAGCATCATTAGCTAAATACAGGTAAAGTTGATCTATGCTTAAGTAAGCTTTGAATAATGTTCTTTTATTTGAGGTTAGTGTCGCTAAATGATCAACAAATTTTTGAGCTTTTTTTGCTGCTTCTATAGCGTCTTGTTTTGCAAAAGCTAACTGTCCTATGTAAATAGGGTAGTGGTAAAGTGAATCGTATTGTTTTGTGTTTTTTAAATAGTTTATTTGAGCATTTAAAGTAACATGGGCCTTTTTATAGTCTTTTATTGATAGTAGCGAATCAATTAGTTTTGTATTTATTGAAGTGTTTTTTTGCGCAAAACCAATTTGCATTACACCTAATAGGGAGCTAAAGAGCATAACTTGTCTAGCACAATTGTAAAATCGTTTCATAATCAATAAGTTAAAAAATAGGTTAATCGTTTAGCTCAGATAAAAGGGCTTTACTATTATCAATAGTTGAGTTTTGTAAACTAGCTTTTGCTTTTTTTATATTTTCGGCTTTTAAATAAGCCAATCCCAAATAATAATAAGCATCATTTACTAGTGTAAATTCAGGGTTTTTTGAAACCTTTTCTAATAAAGGAATTGCAATTTTCTCATTCTTATTTGCCAAATATGCCACTCCAATAAAGTAACTTAAAGTATCATTGTTTGGCTTTGTTTTTTGCAATGTTTCCCATTTAGAAATGGCAGTTTTATAATCACCTTGTTTGTAATTTACCATAGCATCATAAAATGCGTAGTTATCAGTGCTACTCATCATTGTTGGTAATCCTGGGTCTGGTGAAAAATACTTGGCATACAAATGCTCATTAGAATTACCTTTTAAAATCCAAATGCTACCAGCAGCAATAATAAGAGCAGCTGCCACTAAAAGGCGTTTCCAATTTATAGTATGTACTTTGGTACTTTTGGTTTGAGTATTGTTTGGAGTTTTTGCAATCTCATCATGAAAAACATTTAATTGTTCTTTTAAAGCTTGTGTTTCGATACCCAGTAAAACGGTTTTTATATCGTCTACTTTAGTTTTAAAATCGGTATCTGTTTTTAAAGATTTTTCAAATGCAACCAATTCGGCACTCGAGAGTTGATTGTTAAGATAGTCTTCAATCTTTTCAAATTCTTCTTGTGTTATATGACTTAGGTCCATTGCTATTAATTATTGTTTTTTAGGGCTATTTCTTTTAGTTTTTGCATGCATCTATATTTTTTATTTCGAGTTGAAGCTGAGTCTAATGCTAACTCTTCAGCGATTAATTTCATTGATTTTTTTTCGAAATAAAACTTACGAAGTAAGCTTTTGCATGCTTCACCTAAATTCTTAAATGCTAGCATTACATCTTCTAATCGTTTCTCTTTTAAAATGTCATCATCATTTTTAGAACAATTTGTATCTGCAGCTTCAAAATGATTCATTTTTGAAGCGACTATGGTTTTCTTATGATGTTTAGAACGTAAATAGTCTAACCATTTGTTTTTAGAAATAGTATACAAATAGCCATGTATGGAGCTGTCGTTTTGCGCTTTAAATTTATCATCCTTTAAATTCTTCCAAACAGTTATAAAAGCATCTTGAAAAATATCTTTAGCCTGATCTTTGGTCCCACTATTTTTTAAAATATAAGCCTCAATTTTTGGGTAATTTAAGGTGTACAAAGATTTTAAAGCCAATTGGTCGTTCGCTTTTAAAGCTTCAACAAGTGGCAGTTTGAGTGATTTTTGGTTGGTTGTTAAATCGACTTTTTGCATATACAATATAAATATATATGAAAGATGTGATGATTACAACCATTTTGGTTAAAGTTCTCATTTATAGTGGTTAGTCGTCGCTTTTGTTTAAATTTTGTAATCGTTCCCAGTTTTGGCTATTGGTATCGGTATTAATGTTTGGATTGTGATTAGGATTGTCATCTCCAATATATTCGTTGTTGCCATTTATCCAAACATTGTTGTCGTAACCATCAATTTTATAAATGTTTCCTGACTCATCAGTCATATTTCTACGTTCCCAAATGCCATCTATAGTAGCTGCGTGTCCTCGATCGGACATTCCACTTCTTCTTTTCCAACTTTCATGACTACTGTCTGCCATATCGCTATATGCTTTTGCATTTTGTCTAATTGCTCTACCAGTAGCTTCAATAGCAGCCATCCTTGCTCGGTGTCCAGCATTACTTCGTTCTGACATTTTAGAATAGTATTCATTATTTGTTTTTACCCACTGCGGATTAATTTGTAAGTTAACCAGAGCATATATAACATCTTGCTTTGCTTTATGATAAACGTTTTGAGGTGCTTCCATTGTATTAATTGTATAACCCCAATCTATACCTCCAATACTTGTATACTGTGTTACAAAATAACGTATAATACCAACAGATAAATTCCCTTTATCATCTCTCCATTCTGTGACCATACATTGGTATTGTTTGTTTTCGGGTGTTGCTTTAAACATATAGCTATCAATACGCTTATCAGATTGTGCTAATTGTGGTAAAGGATATTGTTTAACCAAAGTGATGCCTTTCTTTTTTAAATTTGGTATAAAGTCTTCGTTTATAAGACGCTCTAAAGGTTTTAAAGGCTGAACCTTAGATCCATTTTGCTGAGCGAATTGATTTTTCTGTGGATCATTATAATATCTAAATGATATATATTGTTCATTATATACTTTTACACCATTGGCACTTTCAAAAAGTATGTTTTCTGGGTTTTGATCTTTTTTATTCCAAGACTGAGGAATAGGTATAATACCAAATGGCATTCCAAATTGCGGACTCATAATTTTATGAGGTTTTAGTCTGTTGCTAATAGGTTTTTGTTGTTGATTGTTGTTGTCAGAATAATTTTCAGATTTAAAATTAAATTCTGCATTTTCATTTGTTTGTTTTCCATCACAAGAGAAGAAAAATACAGCAGTTACTAAGATGTAAAAAAGGTATGACGCTTTCATAATATGTGTGTTTAAATAGATTAGTTTTTTGTGGTATACTTCTATATCGATATTATTGGAAAATGTCATCATGAATTTTTTCTTTAGTGAAAGATATTATGGTTTTATAAGCAACTTTGTATCTTTGTTGTTATGAGTAAACCTTTAACACCTCAAGAAGTTCATAATCTTGCCATGAATCATGTAGGCAAAGATTTAGAAGCGCGTGGTTTTGAATTTATTGCGATTAATAGCAAGTTAAAACGCCATCCGCAATTTGTTTGTATGGATAAAAACAAACAATATTATTTTGTGGTTGTACGTGCTGTGATTTTACCAGAAAACCCCAACAATTATGATGTCGTTTGGATGGAGACTTTTAAAAAGCATGCCTACGAGAAAGATGCTAAAGTCTTGTATGCAGGAGTTGGTTTGGGGAATCCTGATGGGGAAGATTTGCCTATTTATTTAAATCAAGAATACCTTATTGAGTATAATGGGATTCAAGTTATTGAAATGAATTTGAATTAATACAGTCTCAATTTTATCAGGCATTGCTGTCTAAGTCAATTTACATGTTTATGAAAAAAATAGTTTACCTATTTCTAATTGTCATTCTTTCTTCTTGTAATCAAGAGCCAAAAAACACTAAAATTAGCGGACCTGTATTTGGTACAGCCTATAATATTCAATATTATACAACAGATAATTTAAATTATAAAACGCAGTTTGATAGCCTTTTTGCTGTAATTAATGAGTCGATGTCTACCTATATCTCAGATTCAAAAATATCTCGAATTAATAAAGGAGAAATCATTGAGGTAGATGAACATTTTACGCGAGTTTTTAACAATGCAAAGAAAATTTACAGAGCAACCGAAGGTGCTTTTGATCCTACAATTGGAGCTGTGGTTAATGCTTGGGATTTTGGACCAGAAGGTAAAATAATTAATATAGATAGCACGACTATAGATAGTTTAATGAAGTCTGTTGGTTATAATAGAGTGGGATTAAAAAACAATAAACTAATAAAAAACTCTAATTCATTTATAGATTTTAATGCTATTGCAAAAGGGTATGGAGTCGATGTTATTGGAGAATTTTTAGAAAGTAAGAATGTTACAGACTATCTGGTTGAAATTGGAGGAGAAATACGCGTAAGAGGTATTAATCTTGATAAAAAATTACCTTGGAGAGTAGGTGTTGATGATCCTAATTTTAATGAAGAACAAACCTATTCAAAAATCATTGCTTTAGAAGATGAAGCCATGGCAACTTCTGGAACGTATCGTAAGTTTAAAATAGATGAAAACGGTAATCGCTATGCACATATCATAGATACAAAAACAGGATATCCTTCTAAAACGAATATTTTAAGCGTCTCTGTATTAGCCGAAGATTGTATGACCGCCGATGCTTATGCTACTGCATTTCAGGCCATGGGGATTGATAAAGTAAAGACATTTACAGAGCGACACCCGGAATTAAAGGTGTTTATCATTTTTGAAAATGATGAAAATGAGTTTGAAACCTTGGCTTTAAATAACTTTCCAGAGTAGGAAAACCGATATTCAGCAGTTAAAAACCGACTTTTAAAAGCTAATAGGCTTTCAGTTTGAATTTTATTGTAGTTTTAACTGCAATATTATGGTGGTGAGGAAAATTCTCTTTTTTATACTATTCCAATTGTGCATGGGGTTTACTGTAGCACAAGAGCCTGTATCTGTACATCTCACAGAAAAAGACGGACTACCAGACAAAGAATTTTATAATATTATTGAAGACAGTCAAGGGTATATTTGGTTAGCTGCTGATAAAGGGCTTTTTAGATATGATGGAAAAGAGTTTAAAAACTACAGTAATACAGAAAAAAGAGGCTTATCTGTTTTTGAACCTGTTGAAGACCATTTAGGACGTATTTGGTGTACTAATATTTCAGGTCAGTTTTTTTATGTAGAAAATGACCAACTTAAAACGTTTACAGATCTTAGGAAAGAACTTAAAGGTGAACTTTCAGATTTTATAGTTACTACAGAAAACCTTATTGTTTTTACCAAATATAAGATTTATTCTGTCGATTTATTGAGTAAGGAAGTTACCACACAGCATAAGACTAATCTTGCTTTTGGACAACCTTTTGAGTACAATAATGATATCCTTTTTGGGTCATTAGATTATGTATGTAAACTAAGTAAAGGTTTTAAAAAAGAACATCTTATTAAGTTCCAATTACCAAAATCTAACAAGAACGGCAAGTATGCTGTGAATCAAAAATCAGAACTCTTTAAATTAGGGGCCACGTTATTCTTTAGAAGGGAGCGCAGTGAAAACAATCGTTTTTTTAAGCTCGATATAAATAAGAAAGAATACACTGAAATTTATGATTTTAAAGCGCTTGTCAATAAGAGGCATCTCTCATATTTTAAGAATGATGGGCAATTATGGGTCGCTACAAATACTGGTGTTTTAGTGTACTCGTATAACAATGAGATATTTAAATTAGAAAAGCAATTTTTACAACCTTATCACATTACCAAAATAATAAAAGATAAGGATGGTAATTTTTGGTTTACGACGCTTAATAATGGCGTTTTCGTAATTCCTAATATTCATATAGAACAATTAAATATATCGGATGGTAATAGTAATATAAGTTGTTTAGAAAAAATAGATGATCATACCTTACTCTTTGGTACCAATAGCGGAGATGTTGGTTTTTATGATGTTATAAATCATAACCAAGACATTATAGATTTGCCATCGACAGCGCGAGTTTCAGCCATAAAATACCATGAAAAAGAACAATTAACTTTTATAAGTAAAGATGATGCGGGCTTTTTATTAGATAACAAAACAAAACAAGTTGAAGCCTTTAATAATTTTCATGCGGCAAAGAGCTTATCAATTATAAATAATGAAAACCTATTATTTACAAATTATGCTGATGTACGTTTATTAGATAGTAAGAATTTTAATAAAGTAGGACAGGATATTTCTTCAGATAAAAGGACGTTTACCTCATTTTATGATGCAGAAAATAAAAGCACTTATATTGGTTTTATAGATGATTTAATGATTTACGATCGTGATTGGAAACCAAAGCCTATTAGGCATAATGAGCAATCCATTTTTGCAACGACGCTAACCAAAACCGATAATGGGATGGTTTGGGTATCTACATTTAAAGATGGGATATATGGTATAAAGGAAGCTAAAGTGGTGTCTCATTATACAACCGATAATGGTTTAGTATCTAACAGAATTGAAAAAATAAAAGCAGATCAAAGTAAGCTTTGGATTGCGACTGACAACGGTATACAGTTATTAGATATAGCAACTAAAAAAATTAAAACGCTAAAGAAGCGAGATGGTATTATATCTTATGACATATCTGGAATAGAACTGTTAGATGACAAGGTCTATTTTTCTAGTAATTTAGGGGTGTTTGCTGTAGATAAAGAGAAAGGGTTTAAAGCATCAATACAACACCATGTGTATTTTAGTAATGTTGAAGTGAATGAAAAAGCTGTAGAGATGACCTCTAATTATCAGTTAGATTACAACCAAAATGCTATAAAAATTGAATTTAATGTTAATGGGTTTCAATTTAGTCAAAAAGGAAAATATACGTATCGATTACTTGGTTTAAATAGCGATTGGATCACTACAGCGACAGGTGTTAATTCGGTTAAATATAATAGTTTACCCGCCGGGAATTACACTTTTCAGGTGAAGCCGGTATTAGGTGTTGATAGTGAGGACAATGCTGTTGAAGAGCTTAAATTTTCAATACAAAGACCATTCTGGAAAACGTGGTGGTTTATCTCAGGACTTTCGATTTTAGTATTAGGATCAACGGTTTTGTATTACCGAAGAAAAATAAGACAGAAAGAACAACAACGTCAATTAGAGATAAAGCAATTATCATTAGATAATGAGCTTATCAATTTAAAATTAGAAAATTTACGTTCGCAGATGAATCCGCATTTTATATTTAATGCGCTCAACTCTATTCAAGAATATATCGTTTTAAATCAGAAAATATTAGCAAGTATATACTTGGGGAAATTTGCAGATTTAATCAGAACATACCTAAACCATAGTAGTAAAGGACGGATTACACTTCAAGAGGAAATAGATTGTCTTGACATGTATTTAGAATTAGAGAAATTACGTTTTGAAGATAAACTAGAGTATACTATTCATAGTTTTGGTAGTTTAACCACAGGCGAGGTTTATATCCCAACAATGCTCATTCAGCCCTATGTAGAAAATGCACTAAAACACGGTTTGTTGCATCGCAATACAGACCGCATATTGAGGATTGATTTTTTTATTAATGACAAAGCAAAAACAATTAAATGCACTATTGTAGATAATGGTGTTGGTAGAGCTAAGGCTGAAGCGTTTAAAGCCCGAAAAAATAAGAAACATAAATCGTTTGCTACAAAAGCGACACAAGACCGATTAGCATTATTAAATTA
>Ga0209344_10001214_pt1 | contig 35141 bp, 41 predicted proteins | sample Cruoilmetagenom6_FD_187293 | JGI IMG/M metagenome (GOLD analysis project Ga0209344, IMG submission 187293) | Oil polluted marine microbial communities from Coal Oil Point, Santa Barbara, California, USA - Santa Barbara Oil Seep Sample 6 (SPAdes)... | ecosystem: Environmental > Aquatic > Marine...
CGCGTCCCGACCAGGCCATGAAGCGCGCCAGCATCATCACGGCCGCACAGGCCAGCCCCACCGCCAGCCCCAGCCAGATGCCCGCACCGCCCATCCCGAAGGTGAACCCCATGAGGTAGCTTGCCGGGATTCCGATCACCCAGTAGCTCAGCGCCGCCATCAGCATCGGCACCCGCGTGTCCTGCACCCCGCGCAACAGGCCAAGCGCCATCACCTGTCCCGCATCCACCAGCTGAAACAGCGCCGCCGCCGCCAAAAGCCCGGTGCCGATGGCGATGACACTGGCGCGGCTCGGCTCGTCCGGGCTCATGAACAGACCGAGCAGCCATTCCGGCAGGCTCAGGAACAGCGCCACCGTCGCCAATGCGACCACGCCAGACATTGCCAGCACCACCGCCGCCCCGTCGCGCAATGCCACGGCGTCAGCGCGCCCATAGGCCTGCCCGGCGCGCACCGTGGCCACGTTCGACAGGCCCAGATGCACCATGAACACTACCGATGTCACCTGCAGCGCGATCCCATGCGCCGCCAGCGGCAGCGGCCCCAGCCAGCCCATCATCACCGATGAGGCCGCGAACAGCCCGACCTCGGCCAGGTTGGTGATGCCGATCGGCCAGCCCAGCCGGAACACCTGCGCCAGCGCCTCGGGGTCGGGGCGCCAGACCCGCTGGAAGAGCGCATGATCGGGCTGCACCAGCGCGGCATAGATCGCCAGCGCGATCAGCGAGGCGGTGTTGACCGTCAGCGACGCGATCGCCGCGCCCCGCACGCCCAGTTCCGGCAGGCCCCAATTGCCGAAGATCAGCGCATGGTTCACCAGCACGTTCAGTCCCACCGCCGCCAGCGTGATCCACAGCACGACCTGTGTGCGTTCAAGCGCTGCAAGATAGGATTTCAGCACCATCACCAGCAGCGCGGGCAGGATGCCCCAGCCCATGATCGACAGGTATTGTCCCGCCAGCTCCGAAATCCGCGCATCCTGCCCGAGCGCGTGAAAGATCGGAGCCGACAGCACCATCAGCGGCAAGGTCGCCAGCCCGAACAGGATCGACGCCCAGGCCCCCATCCGCGTGACCCGGCGGATCTGCGTTTCGTCCCCGGCGGCGCGCGCCGAGGCGACCATCGGCATCACCGCCCAGGCAAATCCGGATCCCATGATGAACAGCACGAAGAACAGCGTGCCGCCCAGCACCTCGGCGGCCAGCGCCTCGACCGAATACCAGCCCAGCATCAGCGCATCGGTCAGGGTGATGGCGAATTGCGCCACATGACTGCCGATCAGCGGCAGGCCCAGCCCAAGCGTGGCGCGAAGATGCTGGCGATATGAAAGGCGCGTCGTCATGCCACGCCCTTAGGCCGACGCGCGCAAAGGCGCAAGTGAAAGCCGGGTGATAGGTGCGGGCAGGCGGGCGCGTGCCTCAGAACGGCGCGGCCAGAATCGCCCCGCGCATCAGCCCGAGCGCCAGAACCGCCACGATCAGCCCGGCGGCGATCTCGATAAGCGGCAGCAGCACGCGCGCCGCGCTGCCTTCGATGCCGGCAAGCTGTGCCAGGACCCCCTTGCGCAGTGTCACGGCGGCCACGGCCACGGCCACGGTCACGCTGGCGGTGCCCAGTCCCATGATGAAGGCGCCGGCGATCCCCGCCATGTCGAACCCCATGCGCCATGTCAGGATCAGCAACAGGATCGCCCCGGTGCAGGGCCGGATCGCGACCGCCGCCACCAGCGCCAGCGCCTCACGCAGGCTGTGAACCGTCGCCGCCTCCTGGGCTGTTGGGCCGTGGCGATGGCCGCAGCCGGAACAGACCCCGTCGGCGTCGCTCGTATGCCCATGGTGGTCGTGGCTCTGGTCCGTGCGCCGCATTGCGCGCCAGCGCCGCAGGCCGCGCCAGACCAGCCACAGCCCCACCAGTGCGATCGCGCCGTGGCTGGCAGGGGCCAGGATGCGGTCGCTCACGCCCACCATCGCCTGTCGCGTCAGCCCCAGCGCGAACACCCCCGCATAGACCAGGATCACCGCCGTCGCCGCCTGCGCAAGGCTCGACGCAAGCGCCAGCCCCGACAGCCGCAGCACCGGCACCCCCGCGCCCAGCCCGTAACCGCCGATCAACAGCTTGCCATGTCCCGGTCCGGCGGCGTGAAAGAACCCATACGCGAAACACAAGGCCCAAAGCCCGGCGCGCGCGCCGCCCTCACCGCTGCGCAACGCACGCAGGTAGCCCGCCATCGCCTCCTGCACCTCGCGCTGGCTTTCGGCGGCCCAGCGGGTGACGATCTCGGCACCGCCCAGACCCCAGAGCCAGACCGCCAGCGCAAGCAGCCCCAGTGCGGCGATCAGGATAATGGCGCGCATGTGATCTCCAGCGTGTCGGCGTAGTGGATGCCCACCTCGACCTCTTCAAACAGCGTTTCATTCGTGCCGCCACCCAGCCCGGCGACGATCGCGTCGGCGGCATCCTTGTCGGCCTCCTCGATGCGCGTCTTGCAGCCATCCGGCAAACCGCCCACCCGAAGCAGCGTCAGCGCCGCGTAGTAGGACGGATCATAGGGGCGCACGGTCAGCGATGCGGGGCGAAACGGCGTGAAACGGCGCAGGTGGCGGGTCACGATGCGCCCGTCCTCGATATCCGCATCCAGCGCCTCGGGCGGATCAAGCGCGACCGCCGCGCCGCCGGTCTCGAGAAACAGCGCACCCTCGAAGCCTTCGGGCCAATCGACCAGGTCAAACCCTTTCAGCGCCGCGCGCTCCTCGCCGCTCAGTTCCATGTCGCCATCCGGGTCGAGCCCCATATCCTCGAGCAGCAACAGCGAGAAGAAATCGTCATAGCGCCAGATGATCTCGACCCCGGTCAGCCGCCCGTCTTCGTCGGGCAGGAAACGCAGGGTGACATCGACAAAGACATGCGGATGCGCCAACGCGGCGGGCGCGCACGCTGTCAGCCCCTGAAAAAGGGCGAGGACAAAGGCAAGTGTCAGGCACAACCGGCGGATCATGACGCAGGTTTAGGGCCATGCCGGCGTCCGGGCAAGAAGCGCGGCGCGCATGCGCGACCGCCCGCCCTCGCGCCCTTGCTCAGGTCTTGCGGGTGTCGGGATGCAGCGACTTGCCCAAGATATGCTCCGAGCCGTGCAGAACATGCTGCGCCGTCGAGACGATCAGCGGATCGGGCGCCCGCGCGATCTTCGGGTCCTTGTCCGGATAATCCAGCGAGCTCAGGAAATGCTGCATGCAATTGATGCGCGCACGTTTCTTGTCGTTCGACTTGACCACCGTCCAGGGCGCATCGGCGGTATCGGTGTAAAAGAACATCGCTTCCTTGGCTTCGGTATAGTCGTCCCACTTGCCCAGGCTCTGCTTGTCGATCGGGCTCAGCTTCCATTGCTTGAGCGGATCGGTGGCGCGTGCCTCGAAGCGGCGGCGCTGTTCGTCCTGCGTGACCGAGAACCAGTATTTGTAGAGCCGGATGCCCGAGCGCACCAGCATCCGTTCCAGCTCAGGTGTCTGGCGCATGAATTCAAGGTATTCCCAAGGCTCGCAAAAGCCCATCACCCGCTCCACACCGGCGCGGTTATACCAGGACCGGTCGTAGAACACCATTTCGCCCACGGTCGGCAGGTGCTCGAGATAGCGTTGAAAGAACCACTGGCCCTTTTCTTCCCAGGTGGGCTTGTTGAGCGCCACCACGCGGGCCTGTCGCGGGTTCAGGTGCTCGGTGAAGCGCTTGATGGTCCCGCCCTTGCCGGCCGCGTCGCGCCCCTCGAAGATCAGGATGAACTTCTCGCCGGTCTCCTGCGCCCATAGCTGAACCTTGAGCAGCTCAGCCTGAAGCTTGGCCTTGCTGCTTTCATAGCTGCGCCGGCTCATCTTGTCTTTGTAGGGGTATTCGCCGGTTTCGAATTCCTGCCGGAATTCGGCGACCTTGTCGGCGGGCTGGATCGTCTTGGCGGCAGTCGTCTTCGGCGCTGCCGCGCTCTTCGCTCGGGGGGTGGTGGTCATCTGCGTCTCCTTCACTCTCTACGGGTGAAGAAGCCTATCGCGAGGGGGCGGATGGCGCGTTGATCCGGCTCAAATGCAGGGGCAGGGCGGGGTGGTGTTGCGCGCTTGCCTCAGTGCGTCCAGGTGGCGCGCCGGTTGGTGGCGAAATTCTCGCCATAGCCGCCGGGGCGGATATTGGGCTTGCGGCTATGAGGTTCCAGCACGGTGGCGTCGATGCCATGTTCCTCGGCATATTCCATCGCCGCGGCACGGGTGGGAAAGCGCAGCCTGACCTGGGCCTGGGTGTCGGCGGAACTGGTCCAGCCCATCAGCGGATCGACCTCGCGCGCGGTCTCGGCGACATATTCCAGAACCCAGTGCTGCGAGCGGGCGTTGCCCGATTGGGTGGTGCTGCGCGCGGGCTTGTAGATACGGGCGGACATGGTCGGGCCTCCTTGCTGTGCAACGGTTATTCCAAAATTGCGGGGGCGGGGCAAGAGATCAAATCGACGCGCGCGGCGCTGCAAAGCGAAGATAACGACACCGCCAAGGCCGGTCCCCCCTTGAACCCCGCGCGAAACGGAACAAGTGTGGAACGACAGCAAGGACCCGACCCAGATGCCCTACGCCCATTCCGACAAATCCGAACCCTTGATGCATGCCGCCGCGCCCGATGTGGCGACGCGCGAAAAGCTCGAAGGCGGTATCCGCTTCGAGATGGTGACCGAGTTCGAGCCCGCCGGCGACCAGCCCGCCGCGATCCGGGAACTGGCGGGCGGCGTCAATGCGGGCGAGCGCAACCAGGTCCTGCTCGGCGCCACCGGCACCGGCAAGACCTATACGATGGCCAAGGTGATCGAGGAAACCCAACGCCCCGCCATCATCCTTGCCCCCAACAAGACGCTGGCGGCGCAGCTTTACGGCGAGTTCAAGCATTTCTTCCCCAACAACGCCGTGGAGTATTTCGTCAGCTTCTACGACTACTACCAGCCCGAAGCCTATGTGCCGCGCTCGGATACCTATATCGAGAAGGAATCCCAGATCAACGAACAGATCGACCGGATGCGCCACTCGGCCACGCGCGCGCTTCTGGAACGCGATGACGTGATCATCGTCGCCTCGGTCAGCTGCATCTACGGGATCGGCTCGGTCGAGACCTATGGCGCGATGACCCAGGACCTCAAGGTCGGGCTCGATTACGACCAGCGCAAGATCATGGCCGATCTCGTCGCCCAGCAGTATAAACGCAACGACCAGGCGTTTCAGCGTGGCAGTTTCCGGGTGCGCGGCGACAGTCTCGAAATCTGGCCCGCCCACCTCGAGGACCGCGCCTGGAAGCTGAGCTTCTTTGGCGAAGAGCTTGAAGGCATTACGGAATTCGACCCGCTGACCGGCGCCAGGACCGACAGTTTCGAGCAGATCCGCATCTATGCCAACTCGCATTACGTGACGCCCAAGCCGACGATGCAGCAGGCCATCGTCAATATCCGCAAGGAGCTGCGCCAACGCCTCGACCAGCTTGTGGGCGAGGGCAAGCTGCTCGAGGCGCAGCGGCTCGAGCAACGCACGAATTTCGACCTCGAGATGCTGGACGCGACCGGCGTGTGCAACGGGATCGAGAACTATTCGCGCTACCTGACCGGGCGCGCCCCCGGCGAGCCGCCCCCGACCCTGTTCGAGTTCATCCCCGACCATGCCATCGTCTTCGCCGATGAATCGCACGTGTCCGTTCCCCAGATCGGGGGCATGTACAAGGGCGACTACCGGCGCAAGTTCACCTTGGCCGAGCACGGCTTTCGCTTGCCCAGCTGCATGGACAACCGCCCCCTCAAGTTCGAGGAATGGGACGCCATGCGCCCGCAATCGGTTTTCGTCTCCGCCACGCCTGCGTCATGGGAGATGGAGCAGACCGGCGGCGTCTTCACCGAGCAGGTGATCCGCCCCACGGGCCTTCTCGATCCGCAGGTGGAAATCCGCCCCGTGGACATGCAGGTCGATGACCTGCTCGAAGAGGTGCGCCGCGTGTCGGCGGCGGGGATGCGCACGCTGTGCACCACCCTGACCAAGCGCATGGCCGAGGACCTGACCGAATACCTTCATGAACAGGGCATCCGCGTGCGCTACATGCATTCGGATATCGACACGATCGAACGGATCGAGATCCTGCGCGACCTGCGTCTTGGCGCCTTCGACGTGCTGATCGGCATCAACCTCCTGCGCGAGGGGCTGGATATCCCGGAATGCGGGCTGGTGGCGATTCTCGATGCCGACAAGGAAGGCTTCCTGCGCTCGGAAACCTCGCTGATCCAGACCATCGGTCGCGCCGCGCGCAATGCCGAGGGGCGGGTGATCATGTATGCCGACCGCATCACCGGCTCGATGCAGCGCGCGCTCGATGAAACCGACCGGCGCCGCGCCAAGCAGATCGCCTATAACGAGGAACACGGCATCACCCCCTCGACGATCAAGAAGAACGTCGAGGATATCATGGCCGGGCTCTACCAGGGCGATGTGGACATGAACCGCGTCACCGCCACCATCGACACGCCCCTGATGGGCGCGAACCTGCAGGCGCATCTCGACGGGCTGCGCAGCGAGATGCGCAAGGCCGCCGAGAACCTCGAATTCGAGGAGGCCGCGCGCCTGCGCGACGAGGTCAAGCGGCTCGAGGCGGTGGATCTGGCGGTGCATGACGACCCGCTGGCGCGCCAGCAGGCGGTGGAGAAGGCCTCGGCGGAGGCCACGAAATCGCGCGGCCGCTCGACGGCGGGGCGTCCGGGCCAACGGGGCGGGAACGTGAAGCGGCGGGGTCGGTGAGGGTTGCGTTAACCCCGTCTTAACCATCCTGGCCTCATCCTGCATCTCATGCAGAATCGAAACTCACCCCTGTCGCCCGACATCTGGCTGCGTGACCTCTTCGCCTCCAAGGCGGTGCAGCAGGGCGAAGTGATCCGGCGCAAGGCGCGGGATGTGGAACGTTTCGCGGGGATGGAGCGGTTCATGCGTGAAATCCACCGGCGGGGATACCAGGTGGTGGAAAACTCGGGGCAGATCGTGATCTTCTGCAACCGTGCGCCGGTCCGTTGGCTCACGCCCGGCGCACAGCCGATTTCTTCAAAAGAAATCGTTCAGAAATCCCTTCGGGAATTCGCTTCCATCGCAGGCCCAGACAGCTGAACGTCCGGGTCCGCCTGATGGTGGGGCCGCATCCTCACTTTGTCCAGTGCGCGCCCACGTCGAAGCCTTCGGGTTGGGGTATCTCGGCGAGGTGGTCCGCCATCCTCTTCCAGAGCGCGGTCACCTTGTCGGCATTCGCGTCCGAAAGTTCGCGGGTCTCGACCACTGACACCACGTAACCCTTGCCGTCCTCATTCATGACGTTGATGAATTCCTTCAGGCCCGGCAGCGCCATGATGTCGGCTTTCATGCTCTCCATCGTGGCCATCGCCGCGTCGCGGGTGCCGGGCTTCAATTGAAATCGCGTAATGCGTGCAAACATGGCACGTCCTCCCTTTTATTATGATTTGTTCGTTTGAGGCGCCCCTTATTGACGCAACGTCAATATAGCACGCATCGACCTTGCAGAGGTGGCTTTTCTCGGCACCGGCCGCCAGGGATGCCAAACGCGTGACCAGTTGACCCTGCGGCCTCTTCGCATTGGCTCACCTCACCGAAGCGGCGAGACAGCTATGACAATGCGGCCTGTTCGGATTATCTCGGTGCACTCTGCCGGATGCCGGACGGGCAGGCGCATGACTGCGCACTGCCCGACGTTTCGCGCTGAAGCCTCAGAAGTCGAACAGATCTTCCAAGAATCCGCCACGCTTCTTGCGCTTGTAATCGCGCGCGTCGCCGCGGGGGCCATGTTCGCGGTGTTCACCGGTTCCGCCCTGCGGGGCCGATCGCTCGACGATCTTGTCCAGTTCACCGCGATCCAGCCAGACGCCCCGGCATTTGGGGCAGTAATCGATCTCGACTCCGGCGCGGTCGGTCATGACCAGGTTCTCTCCGTCGATCGGGCATTGCATGGGCGTCATCCTTCCTGAAGTGAACATATGCCTTCAAGATGGGGTCGCGCCTCACGCGCTCAAGCCCGCTCAGTCGCCTGTGACAGAAAGCCCCAGAACGCGCCAGCTCTGCATCCCGCCGCGATAATAGAAGATCCGCTCCGCCGGGTAGCCGGCCGAAATCATGTTGCGGATTGCCGAGGGGCTTTGCCCGCACCAGAGACCATTGCAGAAAAGCGCCACGCGGCGGGCGTTCTCGCAATCCCAGCCGTCGAAATCGATCTCGCAGCCCAGATCGCCCAAGCGGTCCACCACCTGCGTATAGGGAATGTTGATCGCGCCGGGGATGGTGCCGCCCTCGAACCAGTCGGGCGTGCGGCTGTCCACCAGCACGGTTTCGGAGTCCTCCAGCATGTCCAGCAATTCCAGTTCGCCGATGGTGGTCACGCCCGGCGCCGGGGTCATCGGCTGGATGCAGAAGGGCGGGCAAGGGCGCGAGGTGCGCGCCCATTCGCCGGTGATCTCGTGGTCGTTGTCCTGAAGCCGCTTGATCTCGACCGGGCCATTGGGGGTTTCGACCGTGACCGAGGGGCGGTCGGGCCGGATATTCACCGGCTCCTGCGCGGCCAGCGGCGCGGCCCCAAGGCCAAGGCAAATGGTCGCCAGCGTGATGATCGCTCGCATGATGTCCTCCCGTCCTGTGGATCGGGCGGCGCCGGGGCCATATCCCCCGCGCCGCCATGTCTCGCAATCGCGTGCCGCCAGTCTAGCGGATCACATGCACCGCGCAATTGGCATGGCGCACGACCTGACCCGCCGTGCTGCCCAGAAGCAGGTCCTGCATGCCGGGGCGGTGGCTGGCGATCACGATGCAATCGCTGCCGTTCTTCTCGGCATAATCCAGGATCGTGCGGCTGGAATGGCCGCTCACCACTTCGCTCGCGCCATTGGCCAGCGGTGCCGCCATGTCGCGCAGTTCGGTCTCGATCGCCTGACGGCTTTCGACAAGGTAGTTTTCAGGCACATAGCTGATCGCATAGCCCGGAATTTCCTCCATGACATGCACCAGCGTGATCTTGCCATCCGCGCCTGCCAGCGTTTCGGCCACCTTGATGGCGCCTGCAGCGTCGCGGTCTTCCTCGAATGAGATGGGAACCAGAATATTCTTGTACATGCTATCCTCCAGTTATGAATTCGGCCCATCCTCGCAGAACGCAAGATGCGCCACATTGATACAGGTCACACCGGCGTCACCGCGGTGCGGTCACTCCACACTGGCCTCGATCTGGCGAAGGATCTCCGAGACCCATTCCCCGATGATCGGCAGGAACTCCACCTGGCTCAGCGCCCATGCCACCAGCGACAACAGAACAGACGCCCCCAGCACCGTGCCCAGACCGAACGCCAGCCCGCGCGCCAGGTTGAACATCAGGAGTCGCGGGATCGAATTGTGAATCCGCACGAAACGATGCGCATTGAGCTGCGCCACCTCGGCGCGCAGCGCGTGCAATTCCTCGGCCAGCGGGCTTTGCGGGGCGTCGCCGTCGTTCTTCATGGTCAATCGAAGGTCGCCGTCACGTCATACATCACCGGCTCGAAACTCTTGCACATCTCGTTGATCCGCCGGTTGCGCGCGCGCATCTCGTCGCTGCGCAGCATCGCCAGGAAATCCTCGCGCCGGCGCCATTGGGAATAGTTGGCGATCCGGGTCTGGGCATCGTTCACATGCAGCCCCGCAGCGATGAACCCGGGCTGTTTCGAGATGAATTCCCGATAGGCCTCGGTCAGCTCGTCCATCAGGTCCTGACAGGTGCCGGGGGTCGTTTCGAAGGTGGTGATGACGGTTTGGTAATTGGTCGACGTCTCGATCTTGGGCATGGCACACCTCCTTGGCCGAGTCGCAGCCTAGCAGCTTGACCGCGCAGGGCAAATTCTTCTCTTCGGTTCCGGCCTGCGGCGTTTTGAGCGCGAAACCCGGCGTTAACCCTTGGTTTACCTCGATTGACGATAAGTGAATCCGGAGGTGAGCCATGCCTGTGCTGTTGATGCTCCTGCTGATGTTTCATGCCCTGCCGCTTCATGCGGGGCCGTGGCTGCGCGAAAAGGGCGAGTCGTTCCTGTCCTTTTCGCTCGAGGCCGATCTGCTCGAGGGCGGAGATTTCGCAGCCTTCTACGGCGAATATGGCTGGAGCGAGAGGACAACCGTCGGCCTCGACCTTGGCGGCCATTCCGGCGAGATGTCCAAGGCGCTCATCTTCGTGCGCCGCCATTTCGGCACGGCGCCCGGCGGCATGTTGCTGGCGGTGGAACTGGGCAGCGGTCTTGCCGGTGGCGACCGGGCGCTGCGTCCGGGCCTGTCCTTCGGGCGCGGGTTCGACTGGAAGGGGCACAGCGGCTGGCTGGTGCTCGATGCGCGCGCGCTGATCCTCGACGAGGGGCGCGAGACCGCCTGGGAAGGCGACCTGACCTTTGGCTTCCGGGCCTTTCGCCAGTCGCGCGCAATCCTGCAATTGCAGGCGCGCCAGCCCGTTTCGGGCGATGCGCAGATCAAGCTGGCGCAATCCTGGGTCATTGAACGCGCCCCCGGCCGCCACCTCGAGATCGGGATGACGGCCGGCATCAGGAACAGTGACGCGCTGGCGCTGAAACTGGCGCTTTGGCACAGCTTCTGACACCCGGCACCTCAGAACGGATCGTCGATGCGCAGCTTGATCATGACCGTGCCTTCGACCGGCTCTTCCCATCGCAGGGTGATGCGGTCGTTGTTCGGCCCCTGCTTGGCCAGATAGTAAGGCGCGCCATAATGGACCGCGCCGCTCGCATTCCGGACCGGCCCTTCGGCGATGACCGACTCGACCACCTGCGCCCAGGCATCGAATGGCAGCTTGCCCGCCGCGTTCACGTCCCAGGCCTGCGACGGACTGGCCTCGGTATGTTCGATGACCACCGGGCTTGCGACCGGCTTCGCCACGTTGTTGAAGGTGTTGTCGCGGAAGGTCACGTTGTAGAAGCGGTTGTAGTCGAGATCGGCAAAGCTGGTATCGACCTTCTCGACCCGGTCGATCTCGTCGCCGATGACCCTGAACGCATTGCCGGTGACGGTCAGCCCGTTTACGAAATGCCCCGGACCCATCGGCTTGATCACCAGCCAGTTGAACCAGGGCGCCACATGGCTCACGATAAATGTGTTGTCAGTGGTGCTGAGTTGGCTGAAGGAGAATTCAGACGCAAATTCAGGTGCTTGGTCGTGTTCGTTCACCCATTCGATGAAGTTGTTGTCGATGTAGTTCCCGTCGATCGTGCCGCGGTTGTTGATGCGCGTGAGAACCAGCCCGCCCACGCGCGGCGAATTCTGCAGCGTGTCGCCCTGGAACCAGTGATTGCCCGAGATGATCGAACTCGATCCCCCGATCACCGCGAAATGGCGGAAATGCACCGCGCGGTTGTTGCGCAGCTTAACGTCATTGGCGTTGGTGTTGATGGCGATGGTCTTGCGCTCGGTCGCGGGCAGCGGGCTTTCGTCAGACAGGAACTGGCAGCGGTCGACCAGCATCCCCTGGCAGCCCTCGCCGTGGCTGGTGATGCCGCGATCCTTGGGGCGGGTGATGAAGCAGTCGCGCAGTGCAAAGACACTGCCCTGGGGCGGCAACAGGATGCCACTGCACTCGCCGCTGCACTGAAGCTCGATATCCGCCAGGTGAAAGCGCCCCAGGTCCGAGAAGCCGCTGAAATCGAGGATGTATTTGAACCGCCGGAAGGTAAAGACCTGGGTGCCGTCCGCATCATAAAGCGGCGCGCTCAGATCCAGGGTCTGCGCGGCGATGTTGCGGTCGCGCACATAGACCTCCCGCCCCACGCCATTGCCCTCGATCAGGGACCCAACCGGCACATTGGCGACGTTCTGCACCCCGGTCAGACGCTTGGGATCGTTCGGCGAATAGCTGGCCTGCGACGTGACAACCTCGGTGTCCCATGCGCTGCCGGGATAGACCGAGAACTGCCCGTTGCGGATCACCCGGCGCTGGTTGAAAAAGGTCCGGTTGGCCAGCGCCCCCTGCAGGTCGATCGGCGCGCGCACCCCGATCAGCCGTCCGCCAAGGTCCAGCTCGTTATGCCCGGCGGTATTCAGCAGCGCCTGAAACGCCTTCTTGAAGGCCAGTTCCTCGTCATCGCCAAAGGCGTCGATATAGGTCGGCAGGTCGAAATTCTTGGTCAGGCCGAGAATCTTGTCCTCGGGCATGGTCAGCGTTCCCTCAAAGCGCACGCGGCTCTGGAAGGTGACGCTGTCGCCAAGGAAATAACTGCCCGCCGAGACCAGCACCTCGCGCCCGTTCGCGGCTGCGTCGGCGGCCTCGAAGGCGGCGCTGTCGTCGCTCACCCCGTCGCCCATTGCGCCGAAATCGCGCACGTCCACCATGCCCAGCATGTCGCGCAGGAAAACCTGCGTCACGTCCTCGATCTCGATGTCGTCGATCCGCAGGATGCCGCCATTGGGGCCGGTCAGGTCGAGTCCGACATGGGCATAGACGGGCGCCGTGCCCCAGGCCATGTCGACGCCGTTGCGCTGGCCGGGCCCGATGATCGCGCTCAGTTCGACCACCTCGCCATAGGCGGACAGACTGACCTGCGGGCCGGTCTCGACCAGTCCGGCGACATGGACGCCGCCCGCGCCACCCGCCCAGGCGGCGATGCGCAGGCTGGGAAGGTTGCCGCTCATCGCCTTGGCGCGCACCCGCACCTGCAGATAGCACCCCGGCAGGATCGGGGTTTGACCCATATAGCGCAGCTTTTGCAGGGTCTCGGTCTTGATCAGCTCAAGCGCGCCGCCGAAATCCTGGTCGATGGGCACGAAGGCCGCATTGATGGCACCGTCATAGCTGTCCGAGCCCGGAACCCCGTCGCCGCTCGACCACATGTCGAGCCCCGCCTCGAAGGGCGGCGGCATGAAGACGACCCCATCGGTGATAGCCTTGTTCATCGAATATCCCTTTCCGCATCCGGGCGGCGCCACGGATGCCCCATGTTTCTGCGTCCACGGGAAGGGGAAATATCAACGGGGGGTTAACGGTGCCCGACAGCACCGTGACGGTGGTGGCGCGCAGGCGCAACAGGCGCCGCGCGCCGCCGCTCTAGTCGTCCTTCAGCAGGCGGTCGGCCTTCTTGCGCACCAGAACCGAGCGCAGGTCATGCATCGCCAGCAGCAGAGCGTCGGTGATGTTGTCCAGCTGCTCATTGGTGGCGCGGCTCTGCACCCAATGGGTGGTCTGATTGAGATAATCCACGGCGCGGTGAATATCGTCGATGTCGCGCTCCGCCAGCAGGGCGTTGCGGTCCTCCATCCACTCCTCGATCTCGCGAAGGTCCTCCGGGGTCAGTTCACGGTCGCCATGCGGCTTGATCTGGCCGTTGCGGATGTTGACCACCGCGATCTGTTCCATGTCGATCCGGCGTTGCCGGTTCTCGGTGTCGACGCGAAACACGAAAGCGCCGTTCTCACGCACCCTGAAATAATAATCAGGCAGGTCGCCCGCCATCGTATCCGCCCCTTCACTCACTTCAGTGCGGCGCAGAATGTCTGGATCCGCCCGCAGGCCTCTTCCAGGGCCTCATCCGCGGTAGCGTAGCTCACGCGGAACGCCGGGGAAAGCCCGAAGGCAGCGCCGAACACCACTGCAACGCCGGTTTCTTCCAGAAGCGCGGTGGCGAAGGTCTCGTCATCGGTGATCTTCGTGCCTGCCTTGCTGGTCTTGCCGATCAATCCCGCGATCGACGGATAGACATAGAACGCACCCTCGGGCACCGGGCATTCGATCCCCTCGATCGCGTTCAGCTTCTCGACCACCAGGTCGCGGCGGCGCTTGAAGACCGCGTTATTGGCCTTGATGAAATCCTGCGGCCCGTTCAGCGCCTCCAATGCGGCCCACTGACTGATGGTGCAGGGGTTCGAGGTGCTCTGCGACTGGATCTTGCGCATCCCCCCGATCAATACCTCGGGGCCGGCCGCATAGCCGATCCGCCAGCCGGTCATCGCATAGGCCTTCGAGACGCCGTTGCAGGTCAGCGTGCGCTCGTAAAGGCCGGGTTCCACCTCGGCGGGGGTGCAGAACTCGAAATCGTCATAGGCCAGGTGCTCATACATGTCGTCCGTCATCACCCAGACATGGGGATGGCGCATCAGCACATCGGTCAGCGCCTTCAGCTCCTTGCGCGAATAGCCCGCGCCGGTCGGGTTGCTGGGCGAGTTGAAGATGAACCAGCGGGTCTTGGGCGTGATCGCCGCCTCCAGCGCCTCGGGTGTCAGCTTGAAGGCGGTCTCGATGCCCGCGGGCACCACCACCGGCTCACCGCCCGCCAGCAGCACCATGTCGGGGTAGCTGACCCAATAGGGTGCCGGAATGACCACCTCGTCGCCGGGATTGAGGGTCGCCATCAGCGCATTGTAGAGGATCTGCTTGCCGCCGGTGCCGACGCTGACCTGCGCCGGGCTGTAGGTCAGCCCGTTCTCGCGCGCGAACTTCTCGCAGATCGCCTGCTTCAGCTCGGGAATGCCGTCGGGCGCGGTATATTTCGTCTTGCCCTCGTTGATTGCACGAATGCCCGCTTGCTTGATATTGTCGGGCGTGTCGAAATCGGGCTCGCCCGCGCCCAGGCCGATCACGTCATGACCCGCCTGGCGCATTTCCGCCGCCTTGGTGGTGACCGCGATGGTCGGAGACGGTTTGACGCGAGATAGTGTCGCGGAAAGGGGGTTCATGACGGCCTCCGGTTTGTATAGCGATAACGCATGTCATAGGTTCTGTGCCAACCCGGATCAAGCATCCCGGCAAGACCACTTGAAAGGAAGACAGATGAACGACGATTCGACCGAAGGCTGGTTCGACCCCGACGCCACCACATTCGGCGACCGTGTCGCCGGCGCGCGCGAACAGGCCGGGATGACCCAGGCCGAACTCGCCAAGCGCCTCGGCGTCAAGCTCAAGACCCTCAAGGGCTGGGAAAACGACCTCAGCGAACCGCGCGCCAACAAGCTCTCGATGATGGCCGGGCTCCTGAACGTGTCGCTGCTCTGGCTTCTCTCGGGCGAGGGCGAAGGCCCCGACGGCCCCGGCGAAGACCGCGAACTGTCGCGCGACGTGACCGAAATGCTGACCGAGATCCGCGATATCCGCACCCATCTCGTGCAATATACCGACCGGCTCGGGCGCCTTGAAAAGACCCTGCGCGCCAAGCTCAAGGACGAGGCCGGTGCCTGAAGAAGACCGCGACACCCGGATCAGGCGCCTGGCCATGCGCTCGATGCGCCGCGGCATCAAGGAGATGGATATCATCCTCTCGCGCTACGCCGCGGCCCGTCTCGATGCGCTTGGCGAGGCGCAGCTGGACCTTTATGACCGGCTGCTCTGCGAGAACGATCAGGATCTTTACCAGTGGGTCACCGGCCAGGTCGCGCCGCCCGATCCCTTCGGCGACCTCGTCGCCGAGATCGCGCTCTTGTCGGACGCCTCGCGTTCTGCGGTGAAATAGCGCGCATTTTAGACGTTATTGCTTCGGTTTACGGATTTTTCGGTATTTTCGCTCAACCTCATCTCCAAGACCAATCGCACGGAGACGAAGATGAGCTTGCACACCCAGATGGCCGCGGCCGAACAGCAGAGCTTCGTGACAGGCTATCTCGATGCCCTGTCACTGGTGGAGCGCCTGCACCGGCTGCTTCTCGATGTCATCAAGGACGAATTTGAACGCCTGGGCGTGCTCGAGGTGAACCCGGTTCAGGCGCTGCTGATGTTCAACATCGGCGAGAACGAGGTGACGGCGGGCGAATTGAAGACCCGTGGTTACTACCAGGGCAGCAATGTCAGCTACAATCTCAAGAAACTGGTGGAAATGGGCTACATGCACCACCAGCGATGCGAGATCGACCGCCGCTCGGTCCGGGTCCGGCTGACAGAAAAGGGCCGCGCGGTCCGCGATGTCGTCGCTGCGCTATTCGGCCGCCACGCCGACGGGCTGCAGGGCAAGGGCGTGCTTGGCGCCGACGGGATCGACCAGATCACCGGCGCGCTGCGGCGGGTCGAACGCTACTGGTCCGACCAGATCCTCTACATCTATTGAGCCGTCGGGCCGGCCGGGCAGGGCGCCCAGCATGATGTCGTTGATCTCGCGGAACAGCTTGCGCGACATGGCGCGCCTGTAGTCGTCGTAACCGCTCGCGACCTCGACAAAGGCATTGGTCCCGCGGATCACCTCGCTGCGGTAAAAATCCAGGACCTCGGGCGCATCGCCCAGCACCACCAGCCCGTTCACAGTGACATTGCTCAGCGGGAAATGCCGATAGGCCAGGCGCGGGCCGAACCCCTCGTTGTTGACGCCGTCGCCCGACACATCGATCACCCGGCGCGCACAGACGGGCGCGCGCGCCAGAAGCCCCGCCGCATAGCCCAGACCATAGCCCATCGCGGTCGGAAACTCGGATTCGCTGCGCGTCGCGCGCGCCAGCGCTGCGACCGCCCGGTCGATATCGCCGTGTCCCTGCAGCAGGCTCCAATCCAGCAGCATCGCCTGCTTGTAGCGCCCGCTCCATTCATAGATCGCCAGCGCCACATGGCCCTTGCCGCCCTCAAGGATCGCGTGGCGGATCTCGGGCGCATTGAGCGCGCCCGCCAGCCCGGTGCGCTGCAATTCATATTCCTGCGCATCCACCGAAGATGACACATCCAGCGCCAGGACCAGCGCAAGACGACAGGTGGCAGCGGCAGGCCATGCGCCCGCCGCCCACAGCCCCGCCGCCAGCAACGCGGCCCTTACCAATGGCCTGTATTCTCCATGCTCGCCCAAGGCTCCTCGGGGGGCTTGGCATCGCCCGCCTGCAACAGCTCGATCGAGATATTGTCGGGGCTGCGCACGAAAGCCATCCGCCCGTCGCGCGGCGGGCGGTTGATGGTCACGCCATTGGCCTGCAAATGCGCGCACATCGCGTAGATATCCTCGACCTCGTAGGCCAGGTGCCCGAAATGGCGGCTGTCCGAAGGCAGCCCTTCATCGCCGTCCCAGTTCCAGGTCAGTTCGACGGGGCATTCCTCCTGCCCCTCGGGAGCCATGAAGATCAGCGAGAACCGCCCGGCCTCGACATCCATCCGCCGGGTCTCGCGCAGGCCCAGCAATTCATAGAACTTCATGCTTTCCTCAAGGTCCTTCACCCGGACCATCGTGTGCAGATATCGAATGCGCATTGCCTGTCTCCTTGTTGCCTTCGCCCCACAGAATAGTCCCATTCCGATCCCTGTCGACCCACCCGCATGGCGGCGCGGCAATTACACCCGATATTGGCGTTTTCACCGATGGCCTCCGCAAGATATAGTGGGGCGCGACTCGCGACGATGGCTTTGCACCGAAAGGATTCCCCGATGCCCCTCACGCCCGACCAACAGGCCGAAATCGACAGCCTGCGCAGCCAGCCCCAGGACACGCTTCGCACCGTCGCGCCGGGGATGGAAAAGCACCTCTACACCGCGCATCCGGTGCTCGATCATGGCTTCGTGCGGGTGGTTGATTACATGGGCGACGATGCCGCCATCTGCCAGGCTGCGCGCGTGAGCTACGGCAAGGGCACGAAATCCGTGTCCAATGACGAAGGGCTGATCCGCTATCTCATGCGCCACTGGCACTCGACCCCGTTCGAGATGTGCGAAGTGAAGCTGCATGTGAAGCTGCCGGTGTTCGTGGCCCGCCAGTGGATCCGCCACCGCACCGCCAACGTGAATGAATATTCCGCGCGCTATTCGATCCTTGACCGTGAATTCTACATTCCCGCGCCCGATGCGCTGGCCGCGCAGTCCACCACCAACAACCAGGGAAGGGGCGCGGCGCTCGAGGGCGAAGAGGCCGACCGCGTGCTGCGCATCCTCCAGGACGACGCGATGCGCTGCTATGACAATTACGAGGCGATGATCTCGGACGAGGGGCAACAGGGGCTGGCACGCGAACTGGCGCGCATGAACCTGCCCGCCAATATCTACACCCAATGGTATTGGAAGGTGGACCTGCACAACCTGCTGCATTTCCTGCGCCTGCGTGCCGATACCCATGCCCAGTATGAAATCCGCGTCTATGCGGATGCGATCTGCAAGATCACCGCAGACTGGGTGCCCGCCGCCTACAAGGCGTTCGAGGATTACCGCATGGGCGGCGCCACGCTCTCGGCCCGCGCGCTCGACTGCGTGCGCCGGATGATCCAGGGTGAAGAGGTCACCCAGGAAAGCTCGGGCATGTCCAAGGGCGAATGGCGGGAATTCAAGGAGGTGATTGGCTGATCACCTCGTCCGCACCCTGGCGATCAAGACGTTGGGCGGTGATCGCGCCGCCAACCACCCCCCGCCCGTGACCTCGTCACGGGCCGCGCCCGACCCGCCCCATGGGCGGGCGCGTCTGCACCGTTGTCCACGCCGCTGAACGCCCGCTCACTCAACCCATCCTCTCCAACTCACCGTCCCAAAGCGCCCGCCCCGGTCCGGGCGCGCCCCTTTGTTGTTCTCACCAAACCCGCGATCAGTTAACATTCCCCAACCCCAGCGCACGCCTGAATTCGATCCAACCCGCCCCTTCCCGCGTATCCCTTCCAAAGACCCCAGACGCCGAAAGGGCCGACATGCTCAACATCCTGCTGCTTTACCTTGTCACCGCCGCCGTGTTCCTCGGCCTTGATGCGATCATGCTCAAGACCGTGATGAAGCCACTGTTCGAGGCCCATGTCGGCGACATGATGGCCGAGGAGATCCGGCTGGCCCCGGCGGCGCTGTTCTATCTCTTCTACGTGGCGGGGGTCTTGTGGTTCGTCTCGCTGCCCGCGCTGCGCGCCGGTGCGCCGCTCAACGCGCTGCTGGCGGGGGCGGCCCTGGGGGCGATGGCCTATGGCACCTACGAGTTCACCAATTTCGCCACCCTGCGCGGCTGGGACTGGCGGATGGTCGCGACCGATGTGACCTGGGGCGCGGTGCTGACCGGGGTGTCGGCCTGGTCCGGGGTGATGGTGGCGCGGGCGACCGGATGGCAGGGCTGAAACGGGTGCTTTCGGTGCCTTGATCGGGGCGCTCTGGCGGGTTTTGTACAAAACGAACCGGGCCACGCGCGGATTCGGTACAAAACCCGCGTACAAACCGGACGTTTTGTACAGCGTCCGGCTGTGTCGATCTCCCTCATTGCGGGTCTGCGCAGCCCCGCGCCGGGGTCATGATTGGATGATTATAACAGCTTCAGATCGCTCGCCATCTGGCGTCCGTCGCGCCCCTCCTGCAGGTCGTATCCGACCTTCTGATTGTCAGCCAACCCGGTCAGTCCAGACCGCTCGACAGCCGAGATGTGAACGAACACATCCTTGCCCCCTTCGTCCGGCGCGATGAAGCCGTATCCCTTTGTGGTATTGAACCATTTAACGGTGCCTGTGGGCATTCCGTCTCTCCTTCTTGTCGTCCTTCTTCCCGGAGAACCGGGTGTTCTTCACCACAAGCGCCTCTCAAAATCCGGCCCGCGATATACGCTGGCCGAGCCTGACGACGCCTCTGGCGCGCCCGATGATTGCACGGGCCATGTAAAAAGCAAGCAAAACACAGGTGACGCCACCGCCGCTGCCCGTTATTGAGGCGATATGAGCTGGAGGCTGCGATGATCCTGTATGGTCTGAAAACATGCGATACCTGCCGCAAGGCATTGAAATCACTTCCGAATGCGACATTCGTGGATGTCCGCGCCGAGGGCGTCCCCGAGGCGGTGCTGAAATCCGCCCATGCTCGTTTCGGCGCCGCTTTGCTCAATACGCGCTCGACCACATGGCGCGGCCTTGACGATGCAGACCGCGCCCGCAACCCACTGGAATTGCTTAAGGATCACCCGACCCTGATGAAGCGCCCGCTGATCGAGGAGGCGGGCGAGCTCTATCTTGGCTGGGGTCCGGATTCTCAGGCCGCATTGCTCGGCTAAGCCACGGGGCATCAGCCCGAAGGAGACAAAATCATGCGCAACGCGGCCCTTGTTCTTGGCATCATCGGCGGGCTTTTCGCCATGCTGGTCGGGTTCTTCAGCTTCGGCTATACCGAATTCATCAACGAATACGGTGAGATAGAGGGCCTTGCGCGACAGGTCGACAGCGTCGGGCTTATCCGCACGGTCAGCTTCCTCGCGCCGCTTCTGGCGATTGCCGGGGGTGCGATGGCGCGGGTCCGGGCGCTCTGGGGCGGGGTGTTGATGCTGATCTCGGCGGGTGCGATGTATTACGCCTTTGATTTCAATGTCTTCACCATGTTCCCCATCGGCTTCACGGCGCTTGGCGCTGTGCTGGCGCTGGCCGCGGGGAAGCCTGACGAGCCCAAGGCGCATTTCTGAGAACCAGCCGGTCCAGCGAGATCGGCCCCGCACCCTTGATCGCCAGGACCACCAGAACGAACACCCAGAACGCCCGCTGATCCGCGATGACGGAATCCGGCAGCCTGTCGAACCACGCGCCGATCGTGCCGGGCTCGGCGATGGCGCCATGACCGAAAAGATCTGTCAGCGTCTGCAGCGCGACAAATCCGATCATCCCGATCGCGGCCAGCCGTGTGAGAAGGCCCGTAACGATCAGAAATGATAGTAGAAATTCAGCCCATGTGCCGGCCAGAACCACCAGCCAGTGAAGCACGCCAAGCTGGCCGTGATCATAGCCGACTGCCTCCATCGCGCGGGGGAATATCTGCGCATAGGCACCGGCGGAGGGCATGAAGATCCCAAACAACCCGTCGCCCAGCTTTGTCAGGCCCGACACCCAGAAATAACTCAGAAGAACCCCGGCAAAGACCAGTCGCGCAAGTGTCGGCACCAGCCAATCCGCGCGCGCCATCAGGGCGCAGAAACGGAGGTAATAGGTGACAAGGATCATGTGGCTTGCTCCTTAGGGGGAAAGATTGCGGTGATGGCACGACCCGTCAGAAGCAGTGACAGCATCCCCGCCAGATCGAAATCCTGCGCCTCGCCAAGTGCCGCATCGACCGCGTCTGACAGGCTTTGCGCGCTCAGAAGCGCGGTCACGAACACCGCGCCACCGGGCGGCAGAAGCTGAACGACGGGATCGAATTCCGGTCGGGTGATCAGGACATCCTCGGCCACGGCCGAAGGCTTGGGCGCGCCATCCTCGCAAGCGTAACGCCATATCCCATGTACCGGCCAGGGCGACCGCAGCACGCACAGCGCAGGCGCCAGTTCAAGGCGCGCCTGCGCCATCAGATCAGGGGACAGGCGTTCAAGTCTGTCCGCCTCGACCGGGGCGCGGTCGGCCGCGTGGTAGGCCTCGCGCTGTGCCTGTTCAAGGCGCGCCACATCGCCTAGGTAACGCAGATGCGAGAGCGGAGCGAAGCGTTCAAGAAAGTTTGGAAATTCAGTGCCATACTGCATGATCATCGGTGTCGATGGCGGGTGCTGCCGCAGGTAGAGGCCCGCCACCTTCTTGAAGTTCTCAGGCCCGATCAGCGAACGGATGGCAGGAAACCCCACCTCAAGCGCCTCGGTCAGGCTGACCGCGACATTGTTGCGATAGACATCGAAACGCCGCCCCGCCGCGCGGCCCTGGCCGTCGCTGAGGCCATCAGGGATCGGGGCGCTGCCATCAAGCAGCGCGCGGTGAAACACGGTCTGGGTCGGACTCATGCCGGAACCTGCTGCAGGGCGTTGGCGGCGCGTTGCGCTTCGGCGGCCAGGACATGCCAGTCCGGCACGTCGGAATCCCACTCGATCAACAGTGGACGCGCACCCGCGCGCGCCAGCGTGTGGTCCAGCAAGGCCCAAACCGGATCGGCCACCTCGCGCCCGTGGCTGTCGATCAACAGCGGCGCGCCGTGATCGTCATGGTCCTCGTCATGCCCGCCAAGATGGATTTCACCCACCTGCGCAAGCGGAAAGGCGTCGATATAGGCGCGCGGGTCCAGATCGAGATTGGTGGCCGAGACGAATACGTTGTTCACGTCCAGCAACAGCCCGCAGCCCGTGCGCCGCGCGACTTCGGTCAGGAATTCCGTCTCGCTATAGGTGCTCTCGTCAAAGGCCAGATAGCTTGACGGGTTCTCCAGCAGCATCTTCCTTCCGATGGTTTCCTGCAGCGCGTCGATATGGTCGGCGACGCGGGTCAGCGTTTCCCCGGTATAGGGCAAGGGTAGGAGATCGTTGAGAAAATGGCTGTCATGGGTCGACCAGGCAAGGTGCTCGGAGAAGCTGGCGGGTTGCAGCCAGTCGCACAGATACCTGAGCCGCGAAAGATGATCGGGATCGAGCCGCCCCTCGCCGCCGATGCTGAGACCGACGCCATGAACAGAGATCGGAAATTGTTCTGCCAGGTGACGCAACTGCGCCAAAGGGCGCCCGCCATCGCCCATGTAGTTCTCGGCATGGATCTCCAGCCATTCGACCGGGCGCGGATCATCCAGGATGGCGGTGAAATGCTGTGGTTTGTAGCCAACGCCAGGACCGGCGGGCAGGGTGGGAAAATGTGAAACTGCATCAAGCATCGCAAGCCTCCTGTCGCAAAACTCTGTCGGGACGGGATGCGCGGTGACCGCGCATCCCCAGCGTCGTTTTTTACGAGGGCAGGTCGCGGTCCAGCGGTTCGAGCGAACCCATGCGTTCCGACCCGTCGGCCATTGCGGGCAGGTCGATATCGGCGCAGGTGCCTTCGGGGACCAGCGTCCAGGCATTGCCCTGGTAATCGACGGTCGAGGAACCGGCACAGGTGGTTCCGGCACCTGCCTTGCAATCGTTTTGCCCGGCCAACGAAACGCCATAGCATTTTTCCTTGGCGTCCTGAGCAGCGGCGGGGCTGCTGTAGGCGGTCAATGCGGCGGTCATGGCGCCGGCGATGGCAACGGTCTTCATGGTATTGGACATAGTGTCTCTCCCTCACTGGGTTGCAGGTCATATCGCCGAAGATACCCGACGATAAAGCAAGGGTAGAGCGGAAGGCGCGCTCGGGCCTAGTCACGAGGACGTCAGACACGGAGCCGTCAAAAGCCGTGAAGACAAGCGGTAGCGCAAGGTGCTTGAAAATCAAGGATTTCGTGTCGGTCCCGGCGCACGCCGTAACAATCGCGTGCCGGAACCGAGGATCAATTTCGCCCTTTGTTACAGCTGGTCGGGCGGCGTGGCCTCGCGTGAAAGGGCTGTGATCACGTCATCGAGCGACTGCACGCTGGTCTGTTTCTCACCAAGGCGGCGCAACGATACCGTGCTTTCCTCGACCTCGCGCGAGCCGCAGGCCAGGATCACCGGGACCTTGCCGACAGAGTGTTCGCGCACCTTGTAATTGATCTTTTCGTTGCGGATGTCGGCCTCCGCCCGCACACCAGCGGCGCGCAGGGCTTCAACCACCTTGGCGACGTAGGCGTCGGCTTCGGACACGATCGAGGCCACCACGACCTGCCGCGGTGCCAGCCAGAAAGGCAGTTTGCCAGCGTGTTCCTCGATCAGGATACCAATGAAGCGCTCGAAACTGCCCAGGACCGCGCGGTGCAGCATGACGGGACGATGCTTGGCGCCATCCTCGCCGATATAGGTCGCGCCGAGCCGTTCGGGCAGGACAAAATCCACCTGCAGCGTTCCGCATTGCCAATCGCGCCCGATTGCGTCGGTCAGCACGAATTCCAGCTTCGGACCATAGAAAGCGCCTTCGCCGGGGTTGAGCTCGAATTCGGCACCGGCGGCCAGTGTCGCGGATTTGAGCGCGGCTTCGGATTTGTCCCAGACCTCGTCGCTGCCGGCGCGCTTTTCGGGCCGGTCCGAGAACTTCACGGCGAATTTCTCGAACCCCAGATCGCGATAGATCTCGGACAAAAACCCAATGAATTTCTGGGTTTCCGACTCGATCTGATCTTCGCGGCAGAAGATATGCGCATCGTCCTGCGTAAAGCCGCGCACCCGCATTATTCCGTGCAGCGCGCCCGAAGGTTCGTAGCGGTTGCAACTGCCGAACTCGGCCATGCGCAGGGGCAGATCACGATAGGACTTGAGGCCCTGGTTGAAGATCTGGACGTGACAGGGGCAGTTCATCGGCTTGAGGGCGTTGATGGATTTCTCGCGGGCGTGGTCTTCGTCGACTTCGACGATGAACATATGCTCCTGATACTTGTCCCAATGGCCTGACGCCTCCCACAATTTGCGGTCGACAACCTGGGGGGTGTTCACCTCGACATAGCCGCCACTGCGCTGTTTGCGGCGCATGTAGTCTTGCAGGGTGGTGTAGATCGACCAGCCATTGGGGTGCCAGAAAATCTGTCCCGGCGCCTCTTCCTGCATGTGGAAGAGGTCCATTTCACGACCCAGCTTGCGGTGGTCACGCTTCTCGGCTTGCTCAAGGAAGTTCATGTATTCCTTGAGTTTTTCACGATTCATGAAGGCCACGCCATAGATGCGTTGCAGCATCTGGCGGTCGGAATCCCCGCGCCAGTAGGCACCGGCGACGGACATCAGCTTGAAGGCGTCGGCGGGGACCTGGCCGGTGTTCTGGAGGTGGGGGCCGCGGCAGAGGTCTTGCCAGGGGCCGTGCCAGTACATGCGCAGGGGCTCGGTGCCGGGGATCGCCTCGATCAGCTCGACCTTGAAGGGTTCGCCATTGTCCTCATAGTGCCGGATTGCGCGCTCACGGTCCCAGATCTCGGTCCGCACAGGGTCGCGCAAGTTGATGATTTCCTTCATCTTTTTCTCGATTGCACCGAGGTCTTCGGGGGTGAAGGGTTCGGCGCGGTCGAAGTCGTAGTACCAACCGTTCTCGATGACGGGGCCGATGGTGACCTTGACGTCGGGCCAAAGTTCCTGGACGGCGCGGGCCATGATGTGGGCGAGGTCGTGGCGGATCAGTTCGAGCGCCGGAGCTTCGTCCTTCATGGTGTTGATTTCAATGGAAGAATCGGCCTCTATCGGCCATTGGAGATCCCAGTGCTGGCCGTTCACATTGGCCGAGATCGCCTTTTTGCCAAGCGAGGTCGAGATATCTGCCGCCACTTCGGCGGGCGTGATCCCGGCATCGTAGTGGCGTTGGCTATCGTCAGGAAAAGTAAGGGAAATCTGGGCCATTGGCCTGAAGCTCCTCGTCGGTTTGGCGCCCACGGAACGCCCGGTTGCGGGTATGGTCTGGTTCGACCCGGTTTTACGCCTTGAGGAGAGCAAGTCAAGCCGGGTGTTTCCGTACAAAACGTCTGTTTTGTACGGCGGTTTTGTACCGAAACCGCGGATGTAGCGCCAGGGTTTGTACAAAACCCGAAAATCCGCCCCGAAACGCGCGCCAAAACGGTTTGCTCAGGGCCGCGCCGGGATGCAAGATTGGCCGCAACATGACACAGCATCAAACAGCGATGAAGCGAGAAGGACCGGCATGAGCGACGCAGATATCCTGACCACAGCCGAGGGGCGCAGGCTGGCCTATCACCGGAGTGCGGGCGCGGCGCCGGGCGTCGTTTTCCTGGGCGGGTTCAAATCCGACATGGAGGGCACCAAGGCGGTGCATCTGGAGGCCTGGGCACGCCGGAACGGGAGAGCGTTCCTGCGGTTCGACTATTCCGGGCACGGGCAGTCATCCGAAGAGTTCACAGATGGCTGCATCGGCGATTGGACGACTGATGCGATGACGGCGATCAGCGAGCTGACCGAGGGGCCGCAGATCCTGGTCGGGTCGTCGATGGGCGGCTGGATCGCGCTGTTGTGCGCCCGGGCGATGCCCGAGCGGGTGGCAGGGCTGGTGACAATCGCCGCCGCCCCCGATTTCACCGAGGATTCCATGTGGGCGGGGTTCGACGAGGCGCAGCGCGCCGCGCTGATAAATGAAGGGCAGGTGGCGCTGCCAAGCGACTACGGCGAACCCTATGTCATCACCCGCCGCCTGATCGAGGACGGGCGCGATCACCTGGTGCTGCGTGCGCCCTTGTCGCTGCCGTTCCCAGTGCGGTTCCTGCAGGGCACGGCGGATGAGGATGTGGAAATGGCGGTGGCGTTGCGGCTGCTGGATCATGCGCGCGGCCCCGACATGCGCCTGACGCTGGTCGATGGCGCGGATCATCGGTTTTCCGACCCCGACTGCCTTGGGTTGATCGAGGCCGCGCTGGAGGAGGTATTGTCGCGGGCGGGTGGTGGCGCTTGACGCTGCGCAGGCCTGTGGCAAGGTGGGCGGGCACGATCCCGAAGTCAGAAGGAACAGAGCCGTATGCGTGATCCCTTGGTGCTGCTGCCGGGATTGATGTGCGATTCCCGATTGTTTCGAGACCAGATCGAGGCGCTGAGCGCCGATCACGCGGTCATGGTCGCGCCGGTGTCGCAGGGCGAGCGGATGGAGGAGATCGCCTCGGCGTTGCTGGATCAACTGCCGCCGCGCTTTGCGCTGGCGGGGCATTCGGTCGGCGGGATGGTGGCGATGGAAATCCTGCGCCGCGCACCCGATCGGGTGCTGCGGCTGGCGCTGATGGATACATCGCCTCTGGCCGAGACGCCGCAAGCGGCGGCGGATTACGAGCCCGCGATCATCAAGCTGAAATCGGGCCGTCTGGACGAGGCGGTGCAGGCGTTGATACCTGCCGAGTCACTGGCGCCGGGCAGTCGCCGTCAGGCGATGGTGTCCGAACAGGTGGCAATGGCGGCGCGGGTCGGCGAGGGCGCGATCATCCGCCAGATCAGGGCGATGCAGCGACGGCGCGATTACCAGCCGGTATTGCGCCGCTGCCGGGTGCCGACGCTGGTTCTGTGCGGGGCCGAAGACGCGTTGATCCCCGTGAAGCGGCATGGATTCCTGGCGGAACTGATCCCCTATGCGCGCCTTGAGGTGATAGAGGGCGCGGGCCACCTGACGCCGATGGAGGAGCCGGAGGCGACGACGGCGGCGCTGCGGACCTGGATCGCGCAACCCTATGTCCTGCAAAGCCGCACGGATGCCTGAACCCGGACAGAGCTGGCAGGCGCGGCTGCGGCGCAGCCGGCGGCGGGTTCAGGTCTGGAGCAAGCGGAGGCTGCCGCCGGGGACAAGACTGCTGGCGGGGCTGCTGCTGATGCTGGGTGGGGTCTTTGGATTCCTGCCGGTGGTCGGGTTCTGGATGTTTCCGCTGGGTGTGGCGGTGGCCGCCCTCGACGTGGTCCCTGTCTGGCGCTGGCTGCGCTGGCGCTGGCGCGGTGAAGGCAGGGACGGACGCGACAGCGGCCCGGATCGCTGAGGCGCATCCGGGCCGCGCTGTCGGATTTCTCAGGCCGCCTTGGATTTCCTGGCGCCGTCCTTCTTTTTCTTCTTGCGCGGTGCGGTGCGGTTGCGCTGCGCCGGTGCTTCGGAATTGGCGTCGATGAAATCCAGAACCAGCGGGCGGATATTGTTGCGCCAGCTGCGCCCGGCGAAGATGCCGTAATGCCCGGCCTCGGGCTCGACATGGCTGGCCTTCATGCTGTCGGGCAGGCCGGTCAGAAGATCGAGCGCGGCGACGCATTGACCAGGGGCCGAGATGTCATCCTTGGCACCCTCGACTGTCTTGACCGCGACCTTGGTGATCGCGCCGATATCGACCTTGTGGCCGCGCACGGTGAAGGCATTGCGCGCGATTTCGAGGTCCTTGAAGATGCGTTCCACCGTGGACAGGTAGAATTCCGCGGGCATGTCCATGACGGCGAGATACTCGTCGTAGAACTTGTTGTGCGGGTCGCGGTCGCTGGCCTCGCCGCGGCTGACGCGCAGGATCTGATCGGAAAACGCCTTGGCGTGGCGTTCGCCGTTCATCGACATGAAGGAGGAAAGTTGCAGGAGACCCGGATAGACCGAGCGCCCGACGCCCTTGTGCTTGAAGCCGACGCGCTGGATCATGGTTTCCTCGAGCTGGCCCATCGTGACGCGGCGGCCGAAATCGGTCACGTCGGTCGGGGTGGCGTCGGGGTTGATCGGGCCGCCGATCAGGGTCAGCGAGCGGGGCTGGGATTCAGGTTCGAGTTCAGCGAGGTAGGCGGTGGCGGCCAGGGTCAGGGGCGCGGGCTGACAGACGGCGATGACATGCAGGTCGTTGCCGAGCGCGCGCATGAAATCCATCAGGTAGAGGGTGTAGTCCTCGATGTCGAAGCGGCCGGCGGAAACCGGGATGTCGCGGGCATTGTGCCAATCGGTGACATAGACTTCGCAATCGGGCAGCAACGAGCGCACGGTCGAGCGCAGGAGAGTCGCGTAGTGACCCGACATCGGCGCCACCAGAAGCACGCGGCGGTCCATCTCGTCGCGTCCGGCGACGTCGAAATGGATGAGGTCGCCGAAAGGGGCCTCGACCACGGTTTCGATATTGATCAGGTGATCGCGCCCGTCTTCGCCGGTGATGGATTCGATGCCCCAGTCGGGCCGGGCTGTCATGCGCTGAAAGGTGCGTTCCGTAACCTCGCCCCAGGCGGCCATCCATTGCAGCGCGGGGTTTGGCGTCATGGCGAAAACCGGATAGGATGCAATCGACAGGGCCGATGCGCCCAACCATTGGTTCGTGTTCCGGAAGGTTTCCATCAGGTCATATGTCATCATGTAACGCATCGACGTCTCCTTCTGAACCGGCGGATCGGTTCGTTTCGCCGCACTGTCCGGCCGGAAGGTGGACGGTATGCTGCATAGCAGAAACTTAAAAGGGATTCGTGAATATGGCAACGAATGAGGAGGTCGCGGGTGAGACTCTCGATAAAATGACCGAGAATCTGGCGCGGATCGAGGAGTTGTCGCAACGGTTGATCAAGGCGCTTTCCGCAAGAAACCCGCCCAATCCGGGGTTGAGCGGCCCGTCGCAGGAGCTGTTCGCGCGTGCGGCGTCGTCCTATTGGGCCGAGATGCTGGAAAACCCCGGCAAGCTCTATGAGCGGCAGTTGCAGTACTGGGGCGAATCGGTGCGCCACTTCGTTGAGGCGCAACAACAGCTGGTGCAGGGCCATGCGCCGGAGCCCGGCGAGCTGACGGATGTGGATGAATCGCTGAAGGGGGACAAGCGATTCGCGAATCCGCTGTGGGAGACGCATCCGTTCTTTCATTACGTGAAGCAGCAATATGCGCTCAATGCCCGCGCGATCCGGGACGCGGTGCAGGAGGTGGATGATCTCGATCCGGTCGAAAAGCGGCGGCTGGAGTATTTCTCGCGCCAGATCATCGACATGATGAGTCCGACGAATTTCCTGGGCACCAATCCCGACGCGCTGGAAAAGGCGGTGGAGACCGAGGGCGAGAGCCTGGTGCGGGGGCTGGAGAATCTGGTGGCGGATCTTGAGGCCAATCACGGCGAGATGCTGGTGCGGCTGGCGGATGAGAGCGCGTTCGAACTGGGCCGCAACATCGCCACCACGCCGGGCGAGGTGGTCTATCGCAACCGGATGATGGAGCTGATCCAGTATGCGCCCGCGACCGAGCAGGTGCATGAAACGCCGGTGGTGATCTTTCCGCCCTGGATCAACAAGTATTACATCCTCGATCTCAAGCCCGAGAACAGCCTGATCAAGTGGATCACCGAGCAGGGCTATACGCTGTTCGTGGTGAGTTGGGTGAACCCGGATGCCAGCTATGCCGATGTGGGAATGGCGGATTACGTCGAAGAAGGGTTCATGACCGCGATCCGCGAGGCCAAGGCGATCTGCAACACCAAGCAGGTCAACGCGGTGGGGTATTGCATCGCGGGCACGACGCTGCACCTGGCGCTGGCGCTGTTGGCGAAGCGGGGCGACAAATCGGTGCGCTCGGCGACGTTCTTCACCGCGCTCACGGATTTCTCGGAGCAGGGCGAGTTCACGCCATTCCTTCAGAATGATTTCGTCGACGGGATCGAGAGGGAGGTCGCCGAACAGGGGGTTCTGCGCTCGTTCATCATGTCGCGCACGATGTCGTTCCTGCGCTCGAACGACCTGATCTATCAGCCCGCCGTGCGCAGCTACATGATGGGCGAGGCGCCGCCGGCGTTCGACCTTCTGTTCTGGAACGGCGACGGCGCGAACCTGCCGGGGCGCATGACGGTCGAGTATCTGCGCGGGCTGTGCCAGCAGAATGCCTTCGTCAACGAGGGGTTCGACCTGTGCGGCGAGCGGCTCCATATCAAGGATGTGAAAATCCCGCTGATGTCGGTGACCTGCCAGAGCGATCATATCGCCCCCTGGAAGGACTGCTATCGCGGGTTTCGCCAGACCGGCGCCCGCCAGCGCGATTTCATCGTGTCGCAGTCGGGCCATATCGCGGGGATCGTCAACCCGCCCTCGAAGAAGAAATACGGCCATTACACCAATGACGACCTGAGCGGGGATGCCGAGGCCTGGATGGCGGGCGCGACCTTCAACGAGGGGTCATGGTGGCCGCGCTGGGAGGCCTGGCTGCGCAGGCGTTCGGGCAAGAAAGTTGACGCTAGGACACCCGGCGATTCGGCCCATCCGCCGCTGGCTCCGGCGCCTGGAACCTATGTAAAAACCAAGTCAAGCGACTGATTTCATTGCACTTCCATATTTATGCTGCAGTGCAGCAAATTGGGGTTGATTTTCTGCGCTGCAGCGCGCATATTGTTTGCAGACGCAGAAACGTGCGAAACAACTCGCAGCAATGCAAAGCAATCAAGGATTGGATTTACCAATGGCCAAAGCACAAGACTTCAGCACCGTCATGAAAGACATCATGGGCGCATTCCCCGTCGACACCAAAGCGATGGAAGACGCCTTCAACAGCCAGGCAGCTCTGAGCGAGAAGCTCTCGGGTGTGGCGCTGGACGCGGCAGAGAAATCGGCCGACATCTCGAGCAAATGGGCCAAAGAGACCCTGTCCAAGATGACCGAGATGAGCAAAGCCAAAGCCGAGCCGGCTGACTATGCCAAGGCAATGACCGATTTCGCATCGGCAAACGCCGAAGTGGCCGCCGAGAACATGGCCGCCTTCGCCGAAATCGCCAAGAAAGTTCAGATGGACACCGTCGAACTGATGATGAGCGCCGGCAAGGACATGCAGGAAGACGCCGCCAAGGCCGTCAAGAAAGCCACCGACGAGGTGACTTCTGCTGCCAAGAAAGCAGGCGCCGCCAAGTAAGCGGTAACAGACATACGGCCTGATCTCCTCCTCCTCCCTGAGAGGGCCGGTATGACAAGGGCGAGCCAATTGCGGCTCGCCCTTTCTTTTTATTCTGCACTGGCATAAGCTATGCTGCAGCGCTGAAACATCCGGGAGGACCGCGCAGTGGCCGAGACAGAGAAACCGTTACTGATCAAACGCTACGCCAGCCGCCGTCTGTATAATACCGAGACATCGGATTACGTGACGCTGGAAGATATCGCGGAGTTCATCCGCGACGGGCGCGAAGTGCAAATCATCGACCTGAAATCGGGTGACGACCTGACCCGGCAATACCTGTTGCAGATCGTCGCCGAACACGAAAGCCGCGGTGAAAGCGTGCTGCCGATCAGCGTTCTGACCGATCTGGTGCGCAGCTATACCACCCAGGCCACCAGCGTCGTCCCTGAGTTCCTGGCCGCCAGCTTCGAGATGCTGCGCGAAGGGCAATCGGCGATGATGGAGAACATGACCAAGAACAATCCGCTGGCCAGCATGCCGGGCATGGAGGCGATGCGCGCCCAGCAAGAGGCCTTCATGAAGGCGGTCACGGGCGGGATGGGCGGCCTCAAGAGCGGCCCCGAGCGCGAGGAGTCCAAGCCGTCGGCGGCGGCGGGCGACGACGAAGACCTGAGCGAGATTCGCAAGCAGCTTGCGGAATTGCAGGAAAAACTGTCGAAGATGCACAAGTGACCGGGTGATGGTCGACAGTCCGGGCCGGATAACGCTCTGGGGTATCGAAGTGTTCATGGCGGCCGCCGATGAACGCTCGATTTCGGCAGCGGCCAAGCGCCTGGGGGCGAGTCCCTCGGCGGTGAGCCAGCAATTGACCAACCTTGAAAGCGCGGTGGGCGCGACGCTGTTGCAGCGCAACGCGCGCCCCGTGCGCCTGACGCCGGCGGGCGAGATCATGAAGCGCCATGCGCAGGTGATCCTGAACGAGGCGACGCAGGCGCGCGCCGAACTGGCGATGTCCGACCTGTCGATGCTGACCCGGTTCCGGCTGGGCATGATCGAGGATTTCGAGGCCGATGTGACGCCGCGATTACTGACGCATATGGCGACCGAGATGCGCGGCTGTCAGTTCCTGCTGGAGACCGGCGCGAGCCATTACCTGTTCGATCTGCTGGACCAGCGGGCGCTGGATGTGATTGTGGGCGCCGATCTGGGCACGCCGGGCGATTGGGCCGAGGTGCACCCGGTGCTGCGCGAGGGATTCGTGGTGGTGACGCCCAAGGGGGCGATCGACCCGCAAAAGGACGTGCTGCGCCAGCTGAAGCGCATGGCGCTCGTGCTTTACACGCAGCGCCATTACATGGGGCGGCTGGTCAGTGCGCATCTGACGCGCCAGAGCATGACCCTGCGCCACCGGTTCGAAATAGACAGCTATCACGCCATCATGGCGCTGGTCGGGCAGGGGGCGGGGTGGACCATCCTGCCGCCGCTGGCCCTGATGCGGGCGCGCCGTTTTGCCGACCAGATCGATGTGATGGAGCTGCCGTTCGAGCCGCTGTCGCGCACCATCAGCCTGACCGCGCGCAAGGATATCCTGGGCGAGATGCCCGCCAGCGTCGCCGGAACGCTGCGCCCGATCCTTCAGGAGCGCATCGTGGACCCGGCGATCGCGCGCTATCCGTTCCTTGAGAAAACGCTGACGGTGCTGTGAGGCGCCTGCGCGTTCATGTGCCGTAGCTGCGCGCTTCGCCCATCACGTCGCGTGCGGCGGCGATCAATGCATGGGCGATCAGATCGAGTTCGGGGCGCTGGAGGCGCGCGGGCAGGCGCACGTCGCAGGCGCGCATCAGCATGGCGCGGGTGCGCGGCAGCGGGCCGGGATCCTGAGGCAGGAAGCCCCAGTTCCAGAAGGCGCGGGCGTTGTCGGTGGACAGGCCGAAGATCTGCACCTTGATGCCGCGCGCCTGGGCGGCGCTGGCAAAGGCGCTGGCGTCGGCGTCGCTCATGGCGATCAGGTTGAACTGGATCGAATCCGGCGCGCGCTCTTCGGGGGCGAGCTTCGGCGGGACCTGGAGCCAGGGGCTGGCATTGAGTTTCGCCGCGACATGGTCGTGATTGGCGCGCCCGTCGGCGACGCGGCGGGGGATCTCGGCCAGCTGCGGGCGAATGATCGCGGCGCTGAGGTTGTTCATGCGCAGGTTATAGAGGGGCAGGCGGTTCTGCCAGCGGGCGAAGGCGGCGGCGAGGTCGGGATCGTCGCGGCCCATATGCTTGGCCCAGTTGTGTTCATAGGCGCCGGACATGATGACGGCGCGGGCCACCAGGTCGGCATCGTCGGTCACGAGGATCCCGCCTTCGCCGGCATTGAGCAGCTTGTAGGACTGGAAGCTGAAGCAGCCGACTCGCCCGATCGTGCCGATCTTGCGCCCCGCCCATGTGGTGCCGAGCGAATGGGCCGCGTCCTCGATCACGGGGATGTCGCGGGCGGCGCAGAGCGACATGATCGCGTCCATGTCGCTGGTATGGCCGCGCATGTGGCTGACGATGACCGCCTGCACATCGTCCAGCCGGGCGGTGAAATCGGCGACGTCGATGCGGTAGTTCTCGCCGACCTCGCACAGGACGGGGATGCAATCGGCATGGATCACCGAGGAGGGGACCGCGGCGAAGGTGAAACCGGGGATCAGCACGCGCGCGTCGCGCGGCAGGCCGAGCGCCTTGAGCGAGAGGAACAGGGCCGCTGAGCAGGACGAGACCGCCAATGCGTAGCGGGTGCCCATATGGGCGGCGAATTCCTGCTCGAGCAGGGTCACCGGCGCATCCTGCGGCGCTGTATAGCGGAAGAGGTCACCCGACTGCAGCATCCGGTCGATTTCGGCGCGGGCGGCTTCGGGGATGGGTTCGGCGTCGAAGGCATTGGGCGGAAGGGTCATCTTCTTCGGCTTTCCTGAAGTGTGTTTTCGGGAAAACTAAAACATATCCGCGCGCGGCCCAAGCGAAATCTCTGTGACAGGGTGCCACGGCGGTAAAACGCATCGGGCGCCCGCTGAGGGGCGCCCGAAGGGTCGCGAGTGGCGTGCGTGTTACGAGCCCGAGCGCGTGACCTGCATCATGCCGTCGCCCGAATTGAGGGCCTGGTCGACATAGGCACGGCTTTCGGAGGGGGTGCGGTCGCCGATCAGCACACGCTGGCCGCGCTTCTGGGCGACGTCGATCATGTGGATGTCGTGCTCGCTCAGCTGGTTGAAGCTGGCCTCGCTGTAATGGCGGGGCATCATTTCGATCTGGCTGTAGTCCATCGCGCTGACGGGGAGGGCGACGGTGGCCGCGAGGGTCGCGCCGATGACGAGGGCGCCAAGACCGCGGGTCGGGGTATGTGTCGTTCTGGTCATGTCTGTCTCCTTTTTCGGTTTCGCTGACTACAAGCTATGGGGGGAGGGGCATGGGGCAAAACACGACTGGAACACGGATCGGTGAGGCGGGCCGTGAGCAGGGCCGCGTGTGAAGTCTGTTATCGGCGCGTGAGGGGTGTTGCACGATCGGTGTGAGATAAGCCATACTATTGATATGTATGTTTAAACCAGCGTCCAGCGCGAGAACGCCCGGCGCTGCATCCGGTGTCTGAAATCATGCGCGGTTCGGGCGGAACACGATGCGGACACGACACGGTGAGTGGCGCGCGGCGCGTTCAGACGCCCAAGCGGTCGCGCATGGCGAACCATGTCATCGCCAGCACCAGAAGCGGCGAACGCAGCGCGCTGCCGCCCGGAAAGCCGGGTGCGGGCACGCGCGCCATCGTGTCGAAACCGTCGGCCTGACCGCGGATCGCGTCGGCCATCAGCTTGCCCGCATGGGTGGCGCTGCCGACACCGTGACCGGAATAGCCCGAGGCCGACAGCATGTTGGGCGCGGGGCGCGTGAGGTAAGGCATGCGCTTCATGGTGATTCCGAGCGTGCCGCCCCAAGTGTAATCGAACCGCACATCCGCAAGATGCGGGAAAATCTGCGCCATCGGCTTGCGCACGGTGGCACCGATATCGCGCGGAAAGCGGTAGCCATAGCTTTCGCCGCCGCCGAAGAGCAGGCGCTTGTCGGAGCTGAGGCGAAAGTAATTCACCACGAACTTGCTGTCGGCCA
>Ga0209344_10001215_pt1 | contig 35129 bp, 37 predicted proteins | sample Cruoilmetagenom6_FD_187293 | JGI IMG/M metagenome (GOLD analysis project Ga0209344, IMG submission 187293) | Oil polluted marine microbial communities from Coal Oil Point, Santa Barbara, California, USA - Santa Barbara Oil Seep Sample 6 (SPAdes)... | ecosystem: Environmental > Aquatic > Marine...
TATCGTTGCTACGGCCCGAAAACTGGCTGTCATCATGACTCGCATCTGGCGCGACAGGACAACCTTCGCCTGGACCAAGGAGGAGCTACCTGCATGAGATAACCACCAACCGAATACGCCCGTCCGGGTGTAGAGACGTCCCATCGGGACGGTGGCCGGATGACCTCGCCGTCGAATGTCGATGCGCCTGAACTCAGGCGACCTCGCAGCGGACTTTTTTTGAGGCACCAGTCCCAGACGCCATTATGAAGCGGCACCGCCGACCTCGGAAAGAACCATGAGCCCGATGAGACTGAAATACGCCCTTGAATTTAAGGCCGCAGATAGAGAACATTCGCTGCATAAGCGCGATGATTTGACCGCGTATCAAAAACCAGACATCTCAGCGCACCTGATTTTGCCTCAATAGTCTGTGCCTTGAGAGCAGGCGTCTACCCGACCCACTCTGCCCGATTTCCCAGATGCCAAATCAGGAAGTCGATAAAAATGCGCGTCTTTGGGGTTAGCACGTTCGAACGCGGATAAACCAGCCATAGCACTGAATCGTCGTTCAGCCTCCAAGCCGGCAAGACCCGAACAAGCTGCCCCGAAAGAAGCTCATCGGACACGCTCCACAGCGAGTTGATCGACAAACCCGCCCCGGCGAGCGTCGCTTCGCGTTGCGAATCGCCGTCGTCTACAATGATGCGGCAATTCATGGCGGCTGGTTCAAGGCGCACTGTTTCGCCGTTTGGGCCAACCAACTTGCGCGGCTCAAGATTGGCCCAAGCGATCAAGTGATGGCCTTGCAGAGCGCTCGGCCCGTTCGGCATTCCATGGGCCGTTAGATAGCTCGGCGACGCGCAAAGCACGCGGGTGTCATCGGCCAATTTGCGGCCCTTTAGGCTGCTGTCGGTCAGGGGCGCGCTGCGCAGGGCGAGGTCGAAACTGCCCTCAATCGCGTCAACACGCGTGTCCGACAGCCGCAGGTCCAGCGTCAGATCGGGATAACGCGCGTGAAATTCGGGCAGGAGCGGCATGATGTGCCGTTGCGCGAAGCTGCTTGGTGCTGCAAATCGCAAAGTCCCCTTAGGCCCGGTTTCGCTGCCGCCGAGGGCCGCTTTGGCGGCATCTGCCTGCGCCAAGATTTCCCGCGCGTAGGGCAGGAAGTCCGAGCCATCGAGAGACAGGGACACTTTTCGCGTCGTTCGCCGTAAAAGTTCCACACCGAGCTCTTGTTCCAGTTTAGCCAGCCGTGCGCTGGCAACGGCCGGGGCAAGCCCAAGTGCCCGTCCCGCAGCGGAGATGTTCAGGCGTTCGGCAGCCATGACGAAGAGGCGTAGGTTGTCAGTATCCACCGTTATTATATCCCAAACCCGAATAATCAAATCGGAAAACTGCCAGTTTCGTAAAATTACGCAAGAGATATATTCGTGCCAACAGCTAACGAAGGATGATGAAAATGAAAGCTATCGGATATAACGAAGCGGGCAGTGCAGACAATCTCGCCGTGGTCGAAGTCGCACGCCCCGTAATCGGGCCGCGCGATCTGCTGGTCGCGGTCAAGGGCATCTCGGTCAACCCGGTGGACGTCAAGCTGCGTGCTGCGGCGCAGCCGGAAGGCGCGCCGCGCGTGTTGGGATTTGATGCAGCTGGGGTTGTTGCAGAGATCGGCGATGCAGTAACCGGCTACAAGGTCGGCGACGAGGTTTTCTATGCCGGGGACGTGACCCGCGCTGGCACGAACGCCGAATTTCACGCCGTCGACGAACGGATCGTCGGACGCAAACCTGCCAAGCTTGATTCCACCGAGGCAGCCGGGCTGCCCCTTACTTCTATCACCGCATGGGAGATGCTGTTTGATGCCTTCCGCCTAACCGAAAGCGGCGGCGAGGGTAAAACACTGCTTATTATCGGCGGAGCTGGGGGTGTTGGGTCGATCCTGATCCAGTTGGCCAAAGCGCTGACGGGCCTCACAGTTATCGCCACAGCTTCACGGCCCGAGACGCAAGATTGGGTGCGCAAAATGGGCGCTGATCACGTGGTGGACCATCGCGGCGATCTTGCCGCTCAAGTGGCTGACCTCGGGCTTGCCCCCAGCTACGTCGCTGCCCTGACCGCGACCGACCAGCACTGGGATGCGATCATCAATCTGATTGCCCCGCGCGGCCAGATCGCGTTGATCGACGACCCCGAGGCGCTGGACATCAAGGCGGCGAAACCCAAGGCGCTGAGCATCCACTGGGAGTTCATGTTCACCCGCTCAATGTTCGGCACTGAGGATATCGGCGCTCAGCGAGACCTTTTGAACCGAGTTGCAGAGATGATCGACGCGGGGACCCTCCAGTCTACCGTGACCGAAGGCGGCGGCGCGTTGACCGCTGAAGCGCTGCGTGCCGCGCATCTGCGGCAAGAAAGCGGCCGTTTGATTGGCAAACAAGTTCTTGGCGGGTTTTGAGGGCGCCAGACAGGAGGTCCGAGATGTTAGATGAGACTGAACCCATGGCGTTTCCGAGCCTCAACCGGGCTTATGATTCTACCTTCAGATCGGGGCAGCTAAGCCTTGGCCTTGTCCTGCCGCTGGAGGCGTATCCGCACAGCGCGGTGCCCGACTTGGCAAGTCATTTAGAGCGCGCCCGGCTGGCGGACGACCTTGGTTTCTCCGCTCTCTGGCTGCGGGATGTGCCGTTCAACGTGCCCTCATTCGGGGATGCTGGACAGGTCTTCGATCCCTTCGTCTATCTTGGTGCGCTGGCAGCCTCTACGCGCAAAATCGCGCTCGGGGTTGCGAGCATCGTTCTGCCGTTGCGCCATCCAGCTCATGTGGCCAAGGCTGCCGCCTCGGCGGATGCGCTCTCTGGCGGGCGGTTGCTGCTGGGCGTCGCCTCGGGGGACCGTCCTGAAGAATATCCGGCGCTGGACATGAGCTTCGAAGATCGCGGTGCGCGCTTCCGCGACAGTGTCGACTATATCCGCGCCATGGCCGATCCATATCCCCACCGTAACACCACGCACGGAACTCTTTCCGGTGCGATCGACATGCTTCCCAAGCCCACGGGAGGGCAGTTGCCCCTTCTGATCACCGGTGGCAGTCAGCAATCGCCGGATTGGGTCGCGCGAAACGGCGATGGGTGGATGACCTATCCGCGCGACGCGGCAGCACAGGGCCGTGTGGTCACCGCGTATCGCCAGCGGGTCGCTGATGCGGGGCTGTCCGACAAGCCAGTGATGCAATCGCTCTATGTGGACCTCGTCGCGCAGGCCGATGCGCCACCCAGACCAATCCATCTGGGGTTTCAGTCAGGCACAGATCACCTGCGGCGCTATCTGATGCAGATCCGCGATCAGGGCATCAACCACGTCGCCCTGAACCTGCGCTTCAATGGTTCGGATATTGAAGACACCATGCATAGATTGGCAGAGGATATCCTGCCCGACTTCCAAACCTGAGGAGATCCCATGTCTAAAACCATCCTAATCACCGGCGCGACCGATGGTATCGGCCTGCTGACGGCAAAGTCACTTGCGCAGGAGGGCCACAGCGTTCTTCTGCACGGCCGGAGCGCCGCCAAGCTGGAGGCCGCTGCAAAGGACGTGGGCGGCGCACCCGAGACCTATTGCGCCGATCTCTCGCGTCTGGACGCGGTCGACGCGCTGGTCGAGGAGATCCGGGCCCATCATAATCGGATCGATGTGCTAATCAACAACGCCGGCGTTCTCAAGACCGGCGAGGCTCGCACATCAGAAGGCCTCGATATCCGCTTTGTCGTCAACACGCTCGCGCCTTACCTGCTGACCCAGCAGCTACTGCCGATCATCCCCAAAGATGGCCGCGTGGTGAACCTGTCGTCGGCAGCGCAAGCTCCTGTGGACATTGACGCAATGCGCGGCAAGCGCGCGCTTGGACAAATGGAGGCCTATGCGCAGAGCAAGCTGGCCATCACCATCTGGACGCAAGAGCTTGCCCGCGCCAATCCGGATGGGCCAGCTTTTATCGCGGTGAACCCCGGCTCTCTGCTGGCTTCAAAGATGGTCAAGGAAGGCTTTGGCATCGCAGGCAACGATCTGTCCATCGGCGCCGACATCCTGCGCCGAGCTGCGCTGTCCGATGACTTTGCCGGCGCCACGGGGCGCTATTACGACAATGACGCAGGTCAGTTCGCGTCGCCGCATCAAGAGGCGGCGAATGCGGCCAAAGTTGCGGAGATCGTCACCGCGATGGAAAACATCATCTCAGCAAGGTTAAAGGAGAACGGCCATGACTGATCTGGAAATCATGAAACGCAACGTGATTGCCTTCTACGAGATGATGTTCAATGAAAGCCGCCCGCGTGAGGCAATTGCGCGATACGCGGGCGAGGAATACATCCAGCACAATCCGCATGTGGCCAACGGACGTCAGGGGTTCATTGAATATTTCGAGCGTATGGCCGCCGAATATCCAGACAAGCGGGTCGAGGTGAAACGCGCTTTTGCCGAGGGTCGTCACGTCATTTTACATTGTCATCAAATCTGGCCAGACGGATTGGAATATGCGGGGATCGACATCTTCAGGCTGGATGATGCGGGCAAAATCGTGGAGCATTGGGACGTGCTTCAGGAGCTTCCAGAGACCAGCGCCCATGACAATGGCATGTTCTGAGCGGCCAATTCGACTGCTTGTCGGTGAGGCCACCCGGCTATGATCTGGTAAAATTTGGTGAAGGGGGAAAAGATGCCGGAAGTTGTAAAAACGGCCCGCGATATGATTGCAGGTATGACGCCCAGGCTTACACAGGGCGCTTTTGTGTTCATCACGGCTGCTGATCCCGCACTCATTGAGGAACTCTCGCCCCAAGCTATTTCGACGTTCAAGGAAGAAGAAGGGATGTCGCTGATCGTTCCTGTCGAAGTGGCCGAAGCAGCCGACCTAAATGCCGCGCACTCGATGCGGCGCATAACCCTGAACGTGTATTCGTCGCTGGAAGGCGTCGGGCTTACGGCCGCGGTGTCAACCGCACTTGGAGAGGCGGGCATTCCTTGCAACATGGTCGCCGCTTATCACCATGACCACGTATTCGTGCCGACGGACAAGGCTGCGAAGGCAATGGACATCTTGGCTCGACTCCAATCTCGGGTCAAATAACGCCACTGCTTCGCTTGTTGCCGTTAGCCTGCGATGGTTACTCCGATTTTACCCATGTGCGACTTTTCCAGGAATGCCTTTTGCGCCGCGCGCAGATCGCGCAATCCATAGGTTTCAGCGACCACCGGGTGGATTTCGCCCGCTTCAATGTAGCTGACCAAGTCCGTGAAAACGCGCGGGTCCTGCCGGGTGCTGCCGATCAAAGTCAGGTCTTTGAGATAGAGTGTTCGCAAATCAAGTTCGACAATCGGCCCAGCAATAGCGCCCGATGTCACATAGCGCCCCCGAGGGACCAACGCATCGAGCAGTTCGGGCCAGCGCGGCCCACCTACAAGGTCGAGCACGACGTCGAAGGCGTCCTTCGCATAGGCATCGCTGCGGTCCATCACCGCATCAGCGCCGAGCGTTTTCAAAGCATCCATCTTCGCCGGGCTGGTGGACGCCGTGACATGCGCACCGCGCCGCTTTGCAAGCTGCACGGCGGCTGAACCAACGCCGCCCGACGCCCCGGTGATCAGCACACGCTCCGCGCCCAGTCCGGCCCGCTGGATCATGCCTTCGGCGGTGGAGAACGCACAAGGAAAGGACGCCAGTTCGATGTCCGTGAGCGCGCTGTCGATCCGCAGCGCGTGTTCGTCGTCCACAGTCGTGTATTCAGCAAAACCTCCGTCGCGTTCTGAGCCGAAGGTTACAAGCGTTTCTGGCTCTGCGCCGGTTGGGCGATGCATGGGCCGCACCAGCACACGCTCACCTATCCGCGCGGGGTTCACCCCGTCACCGACTGCGACGATTTCACCGCAGCAATCCGCGCCCTGGATGCGTGGAAAGCTAAGCGCACCGGACCAGGCGCCATCTGCATCAGAAGCACCTGCATAACCCTCCCTGGCGGCCGACCCTGTATCGCCGCGCACGGCTTTAGAATACCAGCCCGTTCGAGTGTTAACGTCAGTGTTGTTCACCGCCGACGCGCCCACACGGATCAATACCTCGCCAGCTTCCGGTTGTGGAACCGGCACGTCCTCACGCCATTCGAGCTTGTCCAGCCCCCCATGGCCAGTGAGGACTACGGCTTTCATCGTTTCAGGAAGTGTCATTGGGGAATGCTCCGATGTAGAATGATTGCTCTACTTGTGTGGGTAGAGAGATTATTCTACATCGTCAACTATGACTGATATGATGAGCAAGATATCCGAGGGACTTGAGCGCGCCTTTGCCAGCCAAGGCTTCGCAGAGCCCAGCGTCGAGGACCTCCGGGATGCTGCGGGGGTAAGCCTCCGCACGCTATACAAATACACACCGTCCAGGGCGGAGATGGTGTTGGCTGCACTGGAGAACCGGCATCAGCGCTATACTACGCGTGTCTTCGACAATCTGCCAAAGGAGCCTGAAAAGGCGCTTGACGCGTTCCTGTCGCGCATTGGTGAGTGGATGGAGACTGAGACATCGCATGGCTGCCTTTTTCATGCGGCCGTGGCGGCCGATCCGGGAAGCCTCCCCCTCCGCCAACTTCTCGAGCATCATAAATACGAGGTTGCGAAGCGGGCCGCAGCGGCCACCGGGCGATTTGGAGCCGAAACAGAACTCTTAGTGATCATCGAGGGTCTTACACAGACTTGGCCTCTGCGGGGCGAGGCCGCGGTCAAAGCAGCTAAGAGGCTAAGTCATGCGCTGCGGTCACCAAGCAGTTGACGGGCGTCATCTCAGATACTCCAGATTGAACTACTATATTAGCGACACGTCATGCTCCGCGAGCCTTGGAGGATCGAGGGGTAAGAAACGACCGTTTGGTCCGTCTCTCAGGCCTTTGCCGCTGCTCGGACGCTGCAAAAGGCGCGAACGGCTTGTGTGGATAGCTCCTGCATTGCAAGACATTTTTTGAGGTGATTTTGCACTGGTCAGAAGCAGACGTGTGTCCGGCCTGTTCGCGCGGCACTCGTAGCCGCTGGCCCTGATGGTTTCCGCGACCAAGTCCCAAACGGCATATCGAACAACAATGTGTCCTGGACATTCGACGGGTTGTCTTGGTTGGCGGGCTGACTGTGCGCCATCATTTCAATGGTCTTGCTGTCTCGGTTGTTCCTTTTCCTTCTTTTAGGTTGTGTGAGGCCGGTAGTATTCGTTCCTGGTCAGCACCGCCCAGACTATTCGTGCGGTCTTGTTCGCCATTGCGACGGTCGCCACGGTAAGAAGACCCGTGCATGGGGTGACAGGTCCACTGCCAAGAAAGGGATCGCGGTACCGATTGTCGTAACTTCGTCCGCGCCACCAATCGCCACCTGCAACATGCTCAGCAAACCAAAAATCACCGAAAACATCTCCGCATACATCTTCTTGAGGCGACGGTTCACCGTAGAGGCAAATTTATCGTTGACAAATGAACTAATAGAATGATGTATGTACATCATACATGATGCATCAAACATGATATGTGAGGAAAAGTTTTGTCAAACGTCACCGCCGCGAGTTGGCTCGCGAAATCTTTGGCCGCACGCGGCATCGATCATGTCTTCTTCATCGACGCGATCCTGCGCCGTTCTCTGGTCGAGATGGAGCATGAGGGCATCCGCCGCGTGCTGGTGCATAGCGAAAAGGCTGCGGCCTACATGGCCGACGGCTATGCGCGGGTACGCGGGGCACCTGGTATCTGCTTTTCGCAGGCAGTTGGCGCCGCCAATCTTGCTGCCGGAATGCAGGATGCGTATCTAGCGCAGGCGCCGGTTCTGGCTTTCACCGGGCGCAAGGTGTCGAAGTACCGTCACCGCAATGCTTATCAAGAGGTCGATCACCCAGCGATGTTTCGTGCTGTGACCAAGACCAGCGTCGACGTTGACGATGCTGCCGATCTGCCTCGACTGTTGGCCCATGCTTGGCGAACCGCCATTAGCGGCACGCCTGGCCCTGTGCATCTGGACGTGTTAGGTCATATGGGTGAGGTATTGGAGGCGGGAACCGTCGTGGCCAAGGTCGCCGCTGGTCTGCCGACCAGTACTTTGCCGCTGCACCGCGAGTTGGCTGAAGAGGCTGAAATCGAAGCGGCTCTTGCGCGGTTGACGGAAGCGCCGCGCGTCGCCATCGTGGCTGGTACCGGCGCGATGCAGTCCGGGGCGGGCGACGAGATCCGCCGCCTCGCGGAAGTGTTGCAAGCCCCGGTCGGAACTTCCTTGGGGGCGCGCGGCATTATCGCCACGGACCACCCGTTGTCCATCGGCACCGTTGGCAGCTATTCAGCACCACCTACCAACCAGATTGTGGCTGGGGCCGACGTGGTTTTCTTCATCGGTTGCCGCACGGGTGATCAGGTGACGCTGGACTGGCGTATTCCGGACCTTGCCACACCCGTTGTGCATCTCGATGTCGATCCGGTCGAGATTGGGCGGAGCTATCCCGACACGATCGGCATCTGCGGCGATCCCAAGCGCAACCTCGCGCGCCTACTGGAATTGGTCGGCAACATTCCTGCGCGCGATGGCGTCTATGCCGAAGAGGCCGCCGAAGCGATGGCGGAGTGGCGTCGCGGCTTTGCTGAGCGGGCAGGGGATGAAGGTGGTGCGATCCGGGTCGAGGCTATCATGTCAGCCATTACCGAAGCGCTGCCCGAGACTGGGATCATCGTCGCCGATACGGGCTTTTCATCAATCTGGAGTTGCACCGGAATCGAATTGAACGGTGGGGGGCAAACCTATCTGCGTGCTGCGGGGTCGCTGGGTTGGTCGTTCCCTGCCGCACTGGGCGCACAATGCGCGGCACCTGACCGCCGCGTGGTCTGCTTTACCGGCGATGGCGGACTTTACTACCACCTGACAGAGCTGGAGACGGCTCGGCGCTATGGCATTCCGCTAGTGCTGGTAGTCAATAACAACAGCGGTTTCGGGCAAAGTATCGAGAATATCCGCACTGTTCAGGGCGACACGCCTGGCACGCCCGAAGAACTGGGTCTTTTCGGCCCGCTCGACTTTTCCAAGATTGCGCAGGAGTTTGGGGTCGAGGGGCACCGCATCGAAAAACATGCCGACCTGCGCCCTGCGCTGGAAGCGGCGCTGGCCGGGAATCAACCTGTCGTACTGGATGTTGTTACCGACATAGGCCCGCGTGCGCCTGTCCATTGGAAACCTAAGAGTGAGAGCCGAACATGACAAAGCCCCTTCTGAGCTACGATCTGAAAGGCACGCGCGCGCTCGTCACTGGTGCAGCGTCAGGAATCGGCCTTGCCACGGCGCAGCGTTTGGCACGGTCGGGTTGCAAGGTGGTGCTGAACCATCTGCCAAACGATCCCGCCGGTCCCGAGCAGGCCGCGCGTCTGATTGCCGAGGGCTGCGACGTCCGGCCGTTGCCCCATACGATCGGCGACGGCAACGAAGCCGCGCTGGCCCAAGAGGCGGTGCGGCTACTGGGCGGACTAGATCTGTTGGTGAACAATGCAGGCACGCCGGGCGGTAAACGGGCGCTGGCCCCGTCGGATCTGGACAGCGTCACTGACGCGATGTGGCATCAGGTGATGGAGGTGAATCTGATCGGCCTTTTCCGCCTGACCCGCGCAGCCGCCGCGCCGCTGCGAGAGTCAGGTGGATCAGTGGTGAACCTTGCCTCGATTTCGGCGCTATCGTCGCGTGGCTCCAGCATGGCCTACGCGGCTAGCAAGGCCGGGATTATCTCGTTGACACGGCATCTGGCCGTGGCGCTGGCCCCTAGTATCCGCATCAATGGTGTCGCGCCGGGCGCGGTCGACAGCACATGGGAGATTGAGTGGACGGAAGAACAACGCCAGTCCTCAATCCAGCGTACGCCGCTCGGACGGCGTTGCACGCCCGAAGATATCGCTGAAACTATCGTCTACCTGGGGTTCGGTGCGCCAATGATTACCGGCCAAACCATTGTGATCGACGGAGGGCTAATTCTGTAAAGAGACTTTGGAACGACACTTTCTAAAATTCATCTGGGAGGAGAAATACATGACCACAAAGACCACCAAACGGTTTGGCCACGCGGTACTGGTCGCCGGTGCGGCTATGGGCTGCACGGCCCTCACTGCGGGCCCGGTTGCTGCCGAGCTGCGCATCGGCCTGATTGAAACGATGTCCGGGCCGCAGGCCTCATCCGGGGAGATGATCCTGAACGGAGTCAAGTTCGTCATCGACAAGATGAACGCCGAGGGCGGTTTTCACGGCGAGGCCATCACGGTTGAAGTCTATGACAGTGCTGGCACTACAACAGGTGCCGCGCAACAGTTTCGCGAGGCGGTGTCGGACGAGATCGACATTGTTATCCAAGGCCCTTCATCAGCCATCGCTGGGCAGATTTCGGATGATGTGCGCAAACATAATCTGCGTAATCCCCGCCAAAAGATGGTGTTCATCAATGTCGCCGCAGGCGCAATGGAATTGACGGGTGAACGGTGCCACTACCATTCGTTCCGCCTTTATCCTACGCCGTCGATGTGGGCCGGCTCGCTGGTCGAGGTGATGTCGCGCGAGGGCACCCTAGGCGATAAGGTCTATTCCATAAACCAAGACTATAGTTGGGGCCATGATTGGCAGGACGCGATCGTGGATCAGGCGGACAACTACAACTACGAGGTGGTCGATAAGGTTTTGCACGATGTGAACCGCATCCAAGATTTCTCGCCATACGCGGTCAAGATCAAGGCAGCGAACCCCAATACCGTCATCACGGGCAACTGGTCGAACGACCTGCTTTTGCTGATGAAAGCGGCCAAGGATGCGGGGCTGTCGGTACGATTCGCCACGTCGAACCTTGACCAGCCGGGCAACGTTGCGAATGCGGGCGCCGCCGCGCTCGGTCATTATAATGCAAGTCTCGGCAGTCCCGCTCTGGGCGACGGTAGTTTTGCTGAAGAATACAAGGCGGCTTATGGGCGTGTCCCAGTCTATAATGACATCTCCTCGGTCGTGGCCATGAATTTTGTTGCGGCTGCTCTTGCCTCAATCGAAGGCGAAGGCGACCCGACCGCGCAGCAGATCGTCGAAGCGATGGAAACGGCCACGGTCGACACCGGCTATGGTACCCAAACGATGCGCGCGCAGGACCACCAGTTCCAGATGCCGATCGTCGTCTCACGCGTTTCGAAGGATGCAAAATATAAGGTTGATGGCTCGGACATGGGGTTTTCGCCTGTTGCCACGGTCTCGGCTGAAACGTTGGCCTACGCACCGCAGGAAAGTTGCAAGATGACGCGGCCCTAAGCCTTCTATGGGCCATGTCGCCGCGGCGCAGGCCTCACAATGACAAGCAGGAGTGAGATGATGACCGAACCCAATAATACCGGGATGACTCGACGTGGCGCGATGGGTGCCATAGCCGCCTTTGCCATGCTCGCGCAAAGCCGGATGGCCAGCGCCGCCGAAGGCGAAGGGTTGAAAATCGCCGTGATTGAGGCCCTCTCTGGCCCACAAGCTTCGTCGGGGATGCTATTCCTCAGCGGGATCGAATACGGCACACGCAAAATCAATCAGGCTGGTGGTTTCAACGGTAAGGATGTCGAGATCGTTAGCTATGACAATGCCGGGACTTCGACCGGTGCCTCCAGCCGTTTTCAGCAGGCGGTCGCCGATGGCTGTCACCTTATCGTTATGGGCTCGTCCTCGGCCATCGTATCGCAACTGTCCGAGGATGCGCGTAAACACGCGTTGCGTAATCCTGAGACGCCGATGATACTGATAAATGTTGGGAGCGGCGCGCTCGCCATGACGGGCGAGCGGTGCCATTTCCACAATTTCCGAATGTTCCCGATCGCTAGCATGTCGGTAGCCGCCCTGACCAAGGTGATGGGCGACGAAGGCACGCTGGGCAAGAAGGTGTTTACGATCAATCAAGACTATAGCTGGGGCCAGGAGTTTCAGGCGGCGGTTGAAGGGCGCGCCGCGCAGGGCGACTTCAAACTAGTTGGTTCGGTCTTGCATGACGTGAACCGAATCCAAGATTTCTCGCCCTATGTGGCACAGATCAAAGCATCGGGCGCCGATACAGTGTTAACTGGCAATTGGTCGAACGATTTGCTTCTGCTTATCAAGGCTTGCGCCGATGCGTCATTGGGCGTGCGCTTCGGCACCTGTTTCCTCGATCAACCAGGAAATATCGGCAATGCGGGTGTTTCGGCGCTCGGCCACTATGTTTCGACGCTCAGCAATTGCGAACTGAATCCTGAATTTGCGGAAGACTTCCGTTCCGAGATGGGCCATTACCCGGTTTATAATGAGACCGGCGCAACCGTTGGCATGGGCTTTCTCGCGGCCGCGTTAGCGTCAATGGAGCCGGGTGAAACGGTGGATGTCGAGGCCATCGGCCTAGCAATGGAGCAAACCGAGGTCGAGGGCGACAACGGGCTGCAATCTATGCGCGCGGAGGACCACCAGTTCGTTACGCCGCTGGTTGTCTCACGGGTAGACCGAGAAGCGAAATATCCGGCCGACGATACCGACATGGGGTTTTTGCCCGTGGCGCGTGTTTCGGCAGAAGAGCTGATCTACCCCGTTCAGGACAGCTGCCAAATGCCAAGGCCCACCTGAATAACAGTGCCCGGTGCTGACCCTTTGCACCGGGCACAAACGATCAACGAGGTTATTTTATGGACTTTCTGCTTATCTCCCTGCTGAATGGAATCGTCTACGGCCTACTGCTGTTTATGGTGTCTGCCGGTCTGACGCTGATCTTCGGCATGATGGGTGTGTTGAACTTCGCACACGCATCGTTCTACATGCTGGGTGCGTATCTGGCCTATGCTATCTCGGGGCATCTCGGCTTTTGGGCGGGGGTGGTGATCGCCCCTCTTTTGGTGGCCTTTGCGGGTGTTCTGACCGAGCGATATCTGTTGCGCCGGGTTCATGCTTTTGGCCACGGGCATGAGTTGTTGCTTACCTTCGGACTCGCCCTCGTTATCGAGGAAGGGATCAAGCTTTTCTTCGGCAATTTTCCGGTCAATTACACGCTGCCGACCCAGCTGGATTTCTCGGCCTTTGCGTTGTCGGGGATGAGCTATCCATTCTACCGCCTTTTCATTGCGATGATCGCAGTAGCGATGTTCGCTATACTCTACCTGTTGCTGAAACACACGCGCACCGGGCTGATCGTGCGCGCGGCCGAGCGCGCACCAGCCATGGCGCAGGCACTAGGGCATAACGTGCCTATGATCTTTACGGGGGTGTTTGCGTTGGGGGCGGGCCTTGCCGGTCTTGCTGGTGCTATCGCCGGGGCGTTCTATCCCACCAGCCCAACAATGGCGTTGGACCTAGGGGCCATTGTATTTGTCGTCGTGGTCGTCGGTGGTCTGGGATCGGTTGCTGGATCTCTGATCGCGTCGCTTGGAATCGGTGTTCTGACATCACTGACCGTGGGAATGAGTTTCCGGCTGGCTGATCTAGCCTCCACTATCGGCCTCGGCGACTGGGCGCGCGAGGTGGGCGGGCTGTTGACCGTGCCGGTTTCGGCTGTGTCGGGAGCCGTGCCGTTCATCCTGATGCTGGTGATCCTGCTGAGCAGGCCGGCGGGTATTTTAGGCGCGAGGAACTGACGTGCGACTATCGACAATTTTCATAACGCTATCGCTGATCGCGTCTATCGCCGTGCCGCCCTTTCTGGACCTCGGCCTGCAATTCACGCTCATAACTGCGTTGACTGCTGCTCTTTTCGCGACGGCATTCAACTTGCTGGCAGGGCAGGCAGGGATGCTGTCTTTCGGACATGCGGCCTTCTTCGGACTCGGGGCGTTCGGTGTGCTGCACCTGATGCAGGTGGTCGAGCGGGGCTTTGGCGTGCCGACCGTGCTACTACCGGCGTTTGGCGGATTGGTCGGTCTCCTGACCGGTTTTGCTTTCGGCTATTTTGCTACGCGGCGCTCGGGCGCGTATTTCTCGCTTATCACACTGGCACTTGCTGAGCTTTTGCACGTCGCCGCGCCGCGCTGGACATCGCTTTTCGGCGGTGAGGCAGGGATATCATCAATGCGCATGCCATCTCTGGGGGTCACTTTCGGGGCAACCATCGAAGTCTATTACCTGACGCTGGCATGGTTCCTGATCTCGGTTGGCGCGCTTTATTACTTGTCGCGCACGCCCTTCGGTTTGCTGATTTTGTCGCTGCGTGATAGCGAAGAGCGGGTCCGCTTCATGGGATACGATGCGGAGCGCAGCAAAGTCTTGGTCTTCGCCATTTCGGCTATGTTCACCGGCATCGCGGGAGGCTTAGCCGCGATGGCCATCGAAACGGCAAATTTTAGCATCTTTGCGATGCATACCTCAGCACAGGCCGTCCTTTATACGTTTGTCGGCGGCACGGCGGTGTTCATGGGCCCGGCAGTCGGGGCTATCGTCTTTACGCTCTTTGCCTACTGGGTGTCGAACGCGACTGCGGCTTGGTTATTCTATCAAGGCCTGATCTTCGTGCTGGTCATTCTTTTTGCACCACAGGGGTTGGGCGGTATCTTGCAGACGCATTACCGCGCCCGCCATCAACTGGATTGGTCGCGCCTAGCGTCGCCTTATGTGCTGTATGCGCTCGGCATGGCGATCACCGCGTTCGGCGTCGTTTTCGTGGTTCACAGTATAGAGATCCTTTTTTCCTCATCTTACAGGCTGGCTGCGGAGGTGGAGGGTGGCCTGCCCGCCTACGAGATGTTCGGTCGCGCATGGGGGCCGCTAGCACCGCTAACATGGGGGGGGCCGATCTTTGCGTTGGTGGTGGGGATCGCGCTAATGCGACGCAGCCGACGCAATATCGCGTTGGTTTGGGCCGACACCCGCGAGGAGCGAGTTGAAGCCCGCAATTTGGATGTCGAGGAGAAACGCACATGAGCGGCGATACACATATTCTCGAACTGAGCGGCCTGAAGAAAAGCTTCGGCGCCCTGTCGATTATCCAGGGAGTCGATCTGCAAGTCGCGCGCGGCTCGCGCCATGCGATCATCGGACCCAACGGAGCGGGAAAATCAACTCTGTTCAACTTGATATCGGGCGCTTTTCCCCCAACGGCGGGAGGAATCGCGCTGAACGGCCGATCGATTGCCGGGCTGGCCCCGGCGCAGATTAACCGGCTTGGCCTGTCCCGATCTTTCCAAATCACCAACGTCTTTGCCAAGCAGACCGTGTTGGACAATGTGCTGATCGGGGTCATGGCGCGGCATGGCGTACGGTTCAATCTATGGCAGTTCACCAGCAATATGAAGGAGCTGCGCAATGAGGCAATCGCTCTGTTGGCTGATGTGCGGTTAGATCACCGTGCTGAAACGCTCGCCAGCGATTTGGCTTATTCCGAGCTGCGCGCGCTGGAAATTGGCATGACTCTGGCCACTGGCCCCGAAATCATCCTGCTGGACGAGCCAACAGCAGGTATGTCGCGCGAAGAGACCTCGTATATCGTCGGTTTGATCCGACGCCTGACGGAGGGTAAAACCCTGCTGATGGTTGAGCATGACATGGGCGTCGTCTTTGATCTTTGCGACGAGGTGTCGGTGTTGGTCTATGGTAAGGTTTTGATGACAGGTGCCCCCGCCGAGGTGCGCGCCAACCGCGAGGTGCAAGCGGCCTATCTAGGAGAGGAGGCCATCTGATGTTGTTAGATGTTCAAGATCTACACGCTTACTATGGGAAAAGCCACATCCTGCACGGCGTGACATTTCAGATGCCCGAGCCGGGTATCGTCGCGTTGCTGGGACGCAATGGATCGGGGCGTTCGACCTTGCTTAAGGCAATGATGGGAATCCTGACGCCGCCGCGTGGATCGGTGCGTTTGTCGGGACAGGAACTGCGCGGCAAGAGCGCCAATAGCATCTGCCGTAGCGGCTTGGCCTTTGTTCCCGAAGAGCGCCAGGTCTTCGGGAACCTTACCGTAGACGAGAACCTCACCATGGGAATCCAGCCTGGCGTGGCGGGCGCACCTCATTGGACGCGCGAAGACATGTTTCAATATTTCCCGCGACTACGCGAGCGGCGCAATCAGATGGCCGGTGTTTTGTCGGGCGGCGAGCAGCAGATGCTAACGGTCTGCCGTTCATTGCTGACCAACCCGCTCGTGATCCTGATCGACGAGCCGACCGAGGGCCTTGCACCGCAAATAGTCGATGTCGTGGCGGAGGTTATCTGCGATATCCAGGCGCGCGGCGTCGGTGTTCTTTTGGTCGAGCAGAAGATGAGCATGGCGATGCGCGTTGCGCGGGATGTGCTGGTGATGGGGCATGGCGCAATCGTCTTTTCCGGCACAGCACCCGAGATGGAAGAACGCGCCGACGTCCGACAGAAATGGCTTGAAGTGGCGTAGCCCACGAAACACTCACACAGCGACGTTGGGTAAAGGAGACATGTGACAATGAGCATACGGAAGGCGGTACCACCAAACCCCCATATCGCTGTGCGCGAGGATTGGCTGGCCGCCACGCCCGAAGTGCCGGTCGATGCGGCGCAGCCGATCATCGACGCGCATCATCACCTATGGCACGGAGCGCGAGGGCAGTATATGTTCGACGAATTCCTTGCCGATGTTTCGACCGGGCATAACGTGGTAGCCACGGTCTTTGCCGAGTGCCGCTCGATGTGGCGCGAGGACGGGCTCGACGCGATGAAACCCGTTGGTGAGACCGAGTTTGTCGCCGGTGTGGCAGCGATATCCGAAAGCGGCGAATTCGGCCCTTGCCGTATAGGTGCCGGTATAGTTGGCCATGCTGATCTGACCGAAGGCGCGGCAGTGGCGGATGTGCTAGAGGCCCATATCGCCTGTGCTGGGGGCCGTTTTCGCGGCATCCGCCAAAGCGCGGTTTGGAGTGAGGATGAAACCATAAAGACGACTTCGGTCCTGCCACCGCGTGGCCTAATGCAGGACGCGGCGTTTCGCGAGGGGTTTGCAAAGCTGGTCGAATATGGACTTAGTTTCGATGCGTGGATCTATCACCCTCAAATCGGCGAATTCATCGATCTGGCGCGCGCATTTCCCGATACGGTTATGGTTCTGGACCACCTTGGCGGCATTCTGGGCATCAACGCCTATGCGGGGCGCCGTGACGAAGTCTTTGAGGGCTGGCGCCGACAGATCGTGGAACTGTCGACCTTGCCCAATGTTCGGATTAAGCTGGGTGGCCTTGGGATGAAGACCGGATTCGGCGGCTATCACTTGCTAGACCGGGCACCGGGCTCGGACCAGTTGGCGCATGATTGGTTGCCATGGATCGAGACCGCAATCGAGGTGATGGGTAGCGACCGTTGCATGTTTGAAAGCAATTTCCCGGTCGATAAAGGCGCGTATTCCTACACCGTTTGTTGGAATGCCTTTCAAAAAATAACGGCAGGTGCGACGCCGACCGAGCGGCAGAATCTTTTCCATGATACCGCGTATAGGACCTATCGGTTAGAGAATGATGCGGGTTAGTATGTTTTTCATCGGAAACGGGACACAAAACGAAGGTGCAAGATGTTGAAGGATAGCTTCCAGCCCGACATGTTGTCGCAGACGCTCAAGCACGAAAGCTTGGCTGATCAGATCCACGCGCGCCTGCGCCGCGCCATCATGAGTGGCCAATTGCCGCCGGGCGAGCGGCTGGTCTATCGCACTCTCGCCGCCGAGATGGGCGTTAGCTCGACGCCGGTGCGCGACGCGGTGCAGCGACTGGTTTCAGACGGGGTGCTGGAGATGGATGATCGTGGCACTGCTGCCTTGCCCCGACTGGACCCGGCCCGCTTCGTTGAGGTCATCGCGTTGCGGATCGAACTGGAGGGCCGCGCGGCGGAGGCAGCTGCGCAAGGCGGCCCCGAGCTTGCGGCAGAATTGGCTGAGCTAAACGCGGGGATGGAGGCGGCGCGTGCTCGCGGTGATCAGCGTACGACCCTTGATCTGAACGAGAGGCTGCATTTTACCATCGTCCGCCATGCCGAAATGCCAGTGTTGGAGGGGGTCTTGCGCTCGTTATGGCTACAATGCGGGCCGTCGCTACAATTTCTTTATACCGAGGATTATCCCAAATCCACGCTGCGCCACCCACATTACGACCTGATTGAAGCCATCGGTCACCGTGACGGTCCGGCCGCGCGCGCCGCCATCACACAGGATTTAGTGCGTCATGGATGTCATATCCTGCGTAAGATCCGCAAAATGGTGGGTGAGGATGATTCCGGCGAAATTCCCGCCGCTTGGCTATAAAAAGCGCACGAACCGCGCTGATGTTCACCGGATCTGCGACGGAAATATGAGACCATGATGTTGATTTCCACGCAGATGTGACCCGGGTTTTCCATGGAGACCTGATGGGGTGGATACCCCCTCCCGACGGCGTCGCAATGTGCCAAGGTGATGTGGGTCACATCACTGATAGGAGGAAGCATCCATGGACCAAGTTCCCATTGTTGGGTTAGATTTGGCAAAGCGGGTTTTCCAGGTTCACGGCGCCACGGCTGATGGCGGTATTGCTATTCGCAAAAAGCTGTCTCGGGGCCAGGTGTTGGCATTTTTCGCGGACCTGCCGCCCTGCGTAGTTGCTATGGAGGCCTGTGCTACAGCCCATTACTGGGCCCGTGAAATAGGTGCTTTGGGACACAATGTGCGGCTGGTGCCACCTGCCTACGTTAAGCCTTTCGTAAAGCGCCAAAAGAATGATGCCGCTGATGCAGAAGCCATAGCCGAAGCAGCCAGCCGACCGACTATGCGGTTTGTTGAACCGAAGTCGCCGCAACAACAGGCGCGCGCTATGGTTTTCAGGACGAGAGATCTTTTCGTCCGGCAAAGAACGCAAACGATCAACGCTCTGCGTGCGCATCTGGCAGAGCACGGGCTGATCGCACCGCAAGGCATGTCCAATCTGACAAATATCCGGCGGTTGATTGATGAGGCCGCAGCTGAAGTGGAGCCTTTGGTTGTCGAAACAGCTCACACCTATCTTGAGCAAATCGATGATCTATCATCTCGCATTTTGAAGTTGGAGGCGACGTTGAAACAAGAAGCCGCCCGAACTGATGCTTCATTACGGATGATGACTATGCCGGGAGTTGGCCCCATTACCGCAATGGCGATAGAGGCTTTTGCTCCATCTCTCTCTGTCTTAAAGCGCAGTCGGGATTTCGCCGCTTGGTTGGGGCTGGTGCCACGACAACATTCTACTGGCGGCAAGCAGATCTTGGGCCGAACGTCGAAGATGGGGCAACGGGATATCCGGCGACTACTTATAATCGGCGCAATGTCAGTCATTCGATGGGCAACCCGCAAAGGAACAACCCCGCGCCCCAGTCGTCTAACCTCTATTGCGGAAAGTTCCTTAGCACGTCTTGGCATGCGACCCCACATTCAACCCGCCCAAAAATTTGTAGTTAGTTGCTACGTCATGTGACTGGTCGATACAGCGAAAATACGTAAATACATGATTTATATTGATATATCATATAGGGTGCTACTAGGTGCTACGTGAGAATGGAGTTCGTCGCCCGCTCCAGCTTTTGCCTGATTATGGCCTTTTCCCCGATCCTGCCCCCTGTGGTCGATCTGCCCCCTTGACCCCGGCGCCTTGCCCGGCCAAGAACCAAACCCAAACGACGAGGGAACCCGACGAATGGCACGAACGCCCAAGGCTGCCGCATTGCAGGACCGCGAAAAATCGAAACGCCTTGGTATTTTGGGCGAGCTTTGGCCGTTTCTGCGCCCCTATCGACCGCTTCTGGCCGGGGCGATCCTGGCGCTTGTTCTTACGGCGAGTGTGGCGCTTGTCCTGCCGCTGGCGGTACGCCGCGTGGTCGATAACTTCGGTGGCGAAGATGGCGCCATTCTGGATCAGTATTTCGGCGCGGCGCTGTTGATTGCGGCGCTTTTGGCGGTTGGCACCGGGCTTCGCTATATGCTTGTCACCCGGCTTGGCGAGCGGGTCGTGGCCGATATCCGCAAGGCGGTGTTTGACCGTGTGATCACCATGAGCCCGGCGTTTTTCGAGCGGCTGATGACCGGCGAGGTTCTAAGCCGGATCACCACCGACACCACGCTTATCCTCTCGGTCATAAGCTCGTCTGTCTCGATCGCGCTGCGTAACCTGTTGATTTTCCTCGGCGGTATGGGGCTGATGCTCATCACCTCGCCCAAGCTGACCGGCATGGTCCTGCTGATTGTGCCGCTTGTGATCGTGCCGATCCTGACGCTGGGGCGTAAAATGCGGGTGCTGAGCCGTGAAAATCAGGATTGGATCGCCAATAGTTCCGGCAATGCCTCAGAGGCCCTGTTGTCGGTGCAGACGGTGCAGGCCTTTACCCATGAGGCCGAGAGCCGCGCGCGCTTTGCCGATGTGACCGAGCGCAGCCATGACGCCGCGCGCCGCCGCATCAACACCCGTGCGCTGATGACGGTGATCGTGATCTTTCTGGTGTTTACCGGTGTCGTCGGCGTGCTTTGGATAGGCGCGCGCGATGTGCGCGCGGGCGGGATGACCGCCGGGAGCCTTGTTCAATTCGTGATCTATTCGGTCATGGTCGCCGGGGCTGTGGCCGCGCTGTCGGAAATCTGGGGCGAGTTGCAGCGCGCGGCCGGTGCCACCGAGCGTCTTGTCGAACTGCTTCAGGCCGACGACCCGGTCAAAGACCCAAGCGCCCCAAAACCCGTCACTCGCCCGGTCAAGGGCGCGATTGACTTTGAGGGGGTGCGCTTTGCCTATCCGTCGCGGCCCGAAACCCTGGCGCTTGACGATCTCACCCTGTCGATCAGGGCCGGTGAAACCGTGGCCCTTGTCGGCCCGTCGGGGGCGGGCAAGACCAGCGTGATCCAGATGATCCAGCGGTTTTATGATCCCGATGAGGGCCGCGTGACGCTGGATGGTGTGTCGCTTGCGGATATGGCGCGCCATGATTTCCGCCGCGATCTGGCGCTGGTGCCGCAGGACCCGGTGATCTTTGCCGCCTCGGCGCGGGACAACATCCGCTTTGGCCGCCTTGACGCCAGCGATGCGCAGGTCGAAGAGGCCGCCCGTGCCGCCGCCGCTTATGGTTTTATCAAAGCGCTCCCCGAAGGCTTTGACACCTATGTCGGTGAGCGCGGCGTGATGCTCTCGGGCGGTCAGAAACAGCGGATCGCCATCGCCCGCGCCATTCTGCGCGACGCGCCGGTCCTGTTGCTGGACGAGGCGACATCCTCGCTTGACGCGGAAAGCGAGCGCGCGGTGCAGCATGCGGTCGACGCTATGGCGCGCACCCGCACCACGATCATAGTCGCCCACCGCCTTGCCACGGTCAAAAAGGCCGACCGTATTATCGTCATGGATCAGGGCCGGATCGTGGCGCAGGGCACCCACGATAGCCTTGTGTCCGAGAACGGTCTGTATGCCCGGCTTGCGCGCCTGCAATTCACCGATGGCGAGGCCGCCTGAGCGTGGCCATTCGCCCCTTGCCGTGCGCGCGGCAATTTGGGATAACAAGCGAAGAATTGACAGGAGTCGCCGATGTCCGCGCGTATTTACCAACCCGCCCGTAACGCCATGCAGTCCGGCACCGGTAAAACCAAATACTGGCTGCTGGAATATGTCTCGGAGCGCGCGCGCGAGGTTGATCCGCTGATGGGCTGGACCTCGTCGAATGACACCCAGGCCCAGGTGCGCCTGCGCTTTGACACCAAAGAGGCCGCGCTTGATTACGCCAAGGCGCAGGGCATCGACGCAGTCGTGCAAGAGCCCCACAAGCGCAAACCCAACATCCGCCCGGGCGGTTATGGCGACAACTTCGCCACCGCCCGCCGTCAGGTCTGGACACACTGAGCAAGCGGGTTTTGCCGCAAACGAGCCAAGCCGATTTCGGGCCTGAAGCTTTTTGTCGGGAATTGCAAAGCATGTTGATGCCGATCAAGGACCGCTGAGCGGTTTCCTTTTATGATTGTGAGAGCAATCTTAAAGGAGACGTTGAATGAGTGTGAAACCCGTTGGCCAGGCGGCCCTGCCGGACAGTGAAAAATCCGACGATCTTGATCAGGTCACCACCCTGCGCCAGTCCTTTGAGAATGGCGAATACCCCTATGATACCAAAATGGGGCGCGCCGAATATGAGGCGATGAAAGCCAAGCTTCAGGCCGAGTTGCTCAAGGTTCAGATCTGGGCGCAAGAGACCGGGCAGAAGTTTGTGCTGCTGTTTGAAGGCCGCGATGCGGCGGGCAAGGGCGGCACGATCAAGCGCTTTACCGAGCATCTCAATCCGCGCGCGGCGCGGGTGGTGGCGCTGAACAAGCCCACAGATACCGAACGCGGCCAGTGGTTTTTCCAGCGCTATATCGAACATCTGCCGACCTCGGGCGAAATGGTGCTTTATGACCGCTCGTGGTATAATCGCGCCGGGGTGGAGCGGGTCATGGGCTTTTGCGAGCCGCATGAATACCTCGAATTCATGCGCCAGACGCCGGAGCTTGAACGGATGTTGGTACGCTCTGGTATCCGGCTTTACAAATACTGGTTTTCGGTCACGCAAGGCGAACAGAAGCGTCGCTTTGACAGCCGCGCCACCGATCCGCTGAAACAGTGGAAGCTTAGCCCGATCGACAAGCAGAGCCTTGGCAAATGGCAGGAATATACCGACGCGAAAGAGGCGATGTTCTTTTACACCGATACCGCCGATGCGCCCTGGACCGTGGTCAAATCCAACGACAAGAAACGCGCGCGGCTGAACTGTATGCTGCATTTCCTCAATTCGCTGGATTATCCGGGCAAAGACCTTGAGGTCGCCCATGCCCCCGATCCGCAGATCATCTCGACCGCGCAGCACGTGTTGCACGGGGCCGAACAGATTCTGGGCAAGTCGCTGCACCCCGAGGATCGCAAGGCGCGCTGATTTTCGCGTATCGACGACAGGCGCGCGATGGGTGCTCTTGTCCGCGCGGGCGCGCTTGCGTAATGATGCAGTCATGACCCTGGTCCGCCGCATCGCGCTTGCGCTCTGTCTTTGCCTGCCTGTTAGTGGGCTGGGGGCGCATCCGCATGTTTTCGTGGACGTGGCGCTGACATTCACCGGTGACGGCGCGGGCAATCTGTCCCGCGTCAAGGTGACCTGGAGCTATGACGATTTCTTTTCGCTGCTCATCCTCAGCGATATGGGGCTGGACGGCGACGGCGAAGGCGTGCTCACCGAAGAGGAGCTGACCCGCCTCAAGGGCTTTGATCTTGTGGAATGGCCCGAGGGGTTCGAGGGCGATCTTTATATTCACCGGGGTGAGGAAAAGATCGCGCTCGATCACCCCGTACCAACCGCCGTCACGCTTGAAAACGGACGGATCGTTGCAACGCATGAGCGCACCTTCGGCCCGGTGCCGGGTGATGGTCTCAAGGTCGAGGCCTATGATCCGACCTATTACGTGGACTACAGGCTGACCGGATCGGTCACTTTGCCGAAGGGATGCAGCTCTGACATTCGCGAACCCGATCTTGACGAGTCGCAACGCGCCTTTCGCGAAATGCTCGGCCAACTCGGCGCAGAAGAGCAATATGACCCTGTCGAGGTCGGCAACCTTTTTGCCCAGACACTTTATCTGTCATGCGCCGCCCCGTCCTGAGCCTTGCCGCACTCGCGCTTATTGGCGTGGTGGTGTGGCTCTGGGGCTTTGGGGGGGCCTCTGTGGTTTCCGGCTGGGCAAGGGCCGGGCAGGCCGAGACGCAACAGGCGATGGCGCGGCTTTTGCGCAGTCTGCGCGCCGGTGATCCGGGGGCGCTTGCGGGGCTTTTGGGCCTGTGCTTTGCCTATGGGTTCTTTCACGCGGCAGGGCCGGGTCATGGCAAGATCCTGATCGGCGGTTATGGCATGGCCGCACGGGTCAGCGCGTTGCGCCTTGCGGGGCTCGCGCTTGGCTCCAGCCTCGCACAGGCCGCCTCTGCGGTGGTGCTGGTCTATGCGGGCGTGTTCTTCTTTGATCTGACGCGGCAGAACATGACCGGGCTGGCCGAGGATATCATGGCGCCTGCCAGCTATGGTGCTATTGCCGTTGTCGGCGGATGGCTCGCGCTGCGCGGGTTGCGCCGGTTCTTGCGCGCGCCGCGCCCTGCGCCGCATGGGCATGACGGCCACTGTTCCAGTTGTGGCCACCGGCACGGCCCCAGCCCTTCCGAGGCTGCTGCTATCAACAATTGGCGGGACGGTGTGGCCCTTGTCGCCGCCGTGGCGATCCGGCCTTGTACCGGTGCGCTTTTCCTGTTGATCCTGACCTGGCGTATGGGCTTGGGGACGGCGGGCATTTTTGGCACCTTCGCCATGGGGCTGGGCACGGCGAGCGTGACCCTTGCCGTGGCGCTTGCCTCGGTCACGCTGCGCGAGGGTACGCTGGCGCGGCTTTCTACCTCCGGTCAGGGCCGCGGGCTTGCGCGCGCGCTGCCGCTGCTGGAGCTGACGGCGGGTGTGGTGATCACGGCACTTTCGCTGCAACTGATGCTTGCGGTGCTGTGACGGGGCTTGCGTGCCGGGGCGCGCGCGTCTAACGCCAACCACATGCACCACCGTCTGACATATCGCCAGCACGCGCGCGCGACGCTGCTGCTTGGTCTGCCTCTGATTGGCAGCCACGTGGCGCAATTTGCCATCAACCTGAGCGACGCCGTCATGCTTGGCTGGTATTCCGTCGAGGCCCTGGCCGCCGAGGTGCTGGGCGGGACGCTGTTCTTCGTGCTGTTCATCATGGGCTCGGGCTTTGCCTGGGCGGTGATGCCGATGGTCGCCTCGGCCCAGGCCTCTGGGCAGGAAACACAGGTGCGCCGGGTCACCCGCATGGGGCTTTGGGCCTCGTTGCTTTACGGCGTCACGGTGATGCCGGTGATGATCTGGTCAGAGGCGGTTTTTGCCATGTTGGGGCAAGACCCGGACGTGGCAAACCAGGCCGGGCAGTACCTTGGGATTGCAGGTTGGGCGATCCTGCCGGCCCTTTTGGTGATGGTGCTCAAATCATATCTCGCGGCGCTGGAGCGGACCGGCGTCGTGCTTTGGGTGACATTGGCCGCCGTGGTGCTGAATATCGGGATCAATTACCTTTTGATTTTCGGCAATTTCGGCTTTCCCGAGATGGGCGTGCGCGGCGCGGCGGTTGCCTCGCTTGTGGTGAATATTGCCGCCCTGCTGGCGCTCTGTGTCTATGTCAGCGCGAGTGCGCCGGAACATGCGCTGTTTCAACGGCTCTGGCGCCCCGACTGGGAGGCGCTTGGCGCGGTGTTTCGGCTTGGCTGGCCGATTGGCATCACCAGCCTTGCCGAGGTCGGGCTATTTGCGGCGGCCTCGGTGATGATGGGCTGGCTCGGGACGCTGTCGCTGGCGGCGCATGGTATTGCGCTTCAGGTGACATCGGTGGTGTTCATGGTGCATCTTGGCCTTTCGAACGTGGCCACGGTGCGCGCGGGCCAGGCCTTTGGGCGTGGCGACGGGCCGGGGCTGCGCGACGGCGCCAAGGTGGTGCTTGGCATGGCCGGCGTGGTGGCGCTTGTCACGATGGTGATCTTTCTGGTGTTGCCCGACCCTCTGATCGGGGTGTTTCTTGATCCGCAAGACCCCGACCGCGCGGCGGTGATGGCGGCTGGGCGACATCTTTTGGCGGCGGCGGCGCTGTTTCAGCTGGTCGATGCGGCGCAGGTTTCGGCACTTGGCCTGTTGCGCGGGGTGCAGGACACGCATGTGCCGATGGTGATTGCCGCCCTCAGCTATTGGGCGGTCGGCGTGCCGGTCAGCTATGGTTTGGGGTTCGTTTTCGGCTTTGGAGGCCCCGGCATTTGGCTTGGTCTCGCGGCGGGGCTGGCGCTGGCGGGGGTGTTCATGCTGGTGCGCTTCTGGGGCTGGTCGGCGCGCGGGGTGGGCGCGCGGGACAGTTGAGTATTTGGGCCAAGAAGAAGCCCCTCAGCCGTCTTTCAGCAAGCGATCCGCCTTTTTGCGCACCAGTACAGTGCGCAGGTCGTGCATCGCCAGCAACAGAGCATCGGTGACCTCTTCAAGCTGGGACTCGGTGGCGCGCGATTGCGCCCAGTGGGTGGTGGTGTTGAGGTAATCCACCGCCCGCAGAATATCGTCGATATCGCGATGTTCGATCAGTTTGGCCCGCTCGGCCATCCAGTCGCTGATGGCGGCGATATCCTCGTCGCTGAGCGCGCGGTCGCCATGCGGCTTGATTTCGGATTTGCGGATGTTGACGACGGCGATCTGTTCCATGTCGATACGACGCTGGCGGTTCTCGGTATCAACCCGGAACACGAAGGCGCCGTTTTCACGGACCCTGAAATAATAATCTGGCAGGTCGCCCGCCATGGATACCCCTTACCGCAAGTCTGCGCAAAACGTCTGAATCCGGGCACAGGCCTCTTTCAGCGCGTCGTCAGAGGTAGCGTAGCTGACCCGAAAGTTTGGCGAAAGCCCAAAGGCCGCACCGAATACCACGGCAACGCCGGTTTCTTCCAGAAGGGCGGTGGCGAAGGCCTCATCCGTCTCGATCAGCGTGCCGGCCTTGCTTGTCTTGCCGATCAGCCCGGCAATCGACGGGTAGACATAAAAGGCGCCATTCGGGGTCGGGCAGTCGATGCCGTCAATCGCGCTCAGCATGCTGACCACAAGATCGCGGCGGCGTTTGAACATGGCGTTATTGGCGGCGATGAAATCATGGCTGCCGTTCAGCGCCTCGACAGCCGCCCATTGGCTGATGGTGCAGGGGTTCGAGGTGCTTTGCGACTGAATCTTGCGCATCGCGCCGATCAGATCCTGCGGCCCCGCCGCATAGCCGATCCGCCAGCCGGTCATGGCATAGGCCTTGGACACGCCATTACAGGTGAGCGTGCGCGCGTAAAGCCCCGGTTCGACCTGTGCCGGGGTGCAGAATTCAAACCCGTCATAGGTGAGATGTTCATACATGTCGTCGGTCATCACCCAGACGTGGGGGTGGCGCATCAGCACATCGGTGAGCGCCTTGAGCTCGTCCCAGGTATAGCCCGCCCCGGTGGGGTTGCTGGGCGAGTTGAAGATGAACCATTTGGTTTTCGGGGTGATCGCCGCCTCAAGCGCCTCGGGGCTCAGCTTAAAGCCGGTCTCGATGCCCGCGGGCGCGATTACCGGCTCGCCGCCCGCAAGCAGCACCATGTCGGGATAGCTGACCCAATAGGGGGCGGGGATCACCACCTCGTCGCCGGGGTTCAGGGTCGCCATCAGCGCATTGTAGAGGATCTGTTTGCCGCCCGTGCCGACGCTGACCTGCGCCGGGGTGTAATCGAGGCCGTTGTCACGCCTGAACTTGGCACAGATTGCCGCCTTGAGCTCGGGAATGCCATCGACGGCGGTGTATTTCGTCTTGCCCGCCTCAATGGCGCGGATGCCGGCCGCCTTGATGTGATCGGGGGTGTCAAAATCCGGCTCGCCCGCGCCGAGGCCGATGACATCGCGCCCGGCGGCTTTCAATTCCTGCGCTTTGGTGGTCACGGCAATCGTAGGCGAGGGTTTGACCCGCGACAGGCTGGCGGAAAGGATGGACATCACGTACTCCGGTTTGAATTCGCTCGTAAGATGTCATAGGTTGCCGCAAAAGGTTGATCAAGCACGATCACTGGAAAGGAATATCATGACGACCGATACAGACGACAGCTGGTTTGACCCGGACACGACCACGTTTGGCGACCGGGTTGCAGGCGCGCGCGAGCGCAGTGGCATGACCCAGACCGAGATGGCGAAACGTCTTGGCGTAAAGCTCAAGACCCTCAAGGGCTGGGAAGATGACCAGTCAGAACCGCGCGCCAACAAGCTCTCGATGATGGCGGGACTGTTGAATGTTTCGCTGTTGTGGCTGTTGTCGGGAGAGGGTGAAGGCCCCGATGGCCCTGCGGCCGGCGATCTGTCGCCTGATATCAACGAAATGCTGACCGAGATTCGCGATATTCGCGCCCAGCTTAGCCTGTCGACCGATCGCCTGGGACGTCTTGAGAAAAATCTGCGCTCGAAACTGCGGGAAGAAGCGGGTGAGTGAACGGCCCGAGCATCGCCTGAAACGGCTTCGCATGCGATCCATGCGGCGCGGCATCAAGGAAATGGACATCATCCTCGCCCGCTATGCCGAGGTTCGGCTTGCGGCGATGGATGCGGGCCAACTTGATGAATTCGAAGCGCTTTTGGACGAAAACGACCAGGATCTGTATCAATGGGTGACGGGGCAGGTGCCCCCGCCCGCCCCTTTTACCGGGCTGGTCGGTGATATCGCCGAGGTCGCCTGTTCGGCAAAGTAGATTGCATTTTAGCTGCTATTGCCACAGTTTAACCGATTGTTGTGCATTTTGGGTCAGTTTCCAATCCGAGCAGTATGCACGGAGATGGACATGAGTTTTCACAGCCCCCTGAACGCCCCGACGGATCACAAGACGTTCATCACGGATTATCTTGATGCACTATCGCTGGTTGAACGCCTGCACCGGTTGTTGCTTGATGTAATCAAGGACGAATTCGAGCGCGTTGGCGTTCTTGAGATCAACGCGGTTCAGGCGCTGCTGCTGTTCAATATCGGCGACAATGAGGTCACCGCCGGTGAACTCAAGACGCGCGGTTATTATCAGGGCAGCAATGTCAGCTATAACCTCAAGAAGCTGGTCGAGATGGGCTATATGCATCATCAGCGCTGCGAGGTGGATCGCCGCTCGGTTCGGGTGCGCCTGACCGAAAAGGGCCGCACGATCCGCGATGTGGTGTCCGGCCTGTTCGAGCGCCACGCCGAGGGGCTTGAGGGGCGCGGTGTGCTTGGCCCTGACGGGCTTGATCAAATTGCCACGTCACTGCGCCGGGTCGAGAGATATTGGACCGATCAGATCCGCTATATCTATTGAGGCGGGATATGCGGGGCAGGGGACAATGCGCCCAGAACGATATCGTTGATCTCGCGGTACAGCTTGCGTGCCATGGCGGATTGAAAATCTTCGAACCCCTGCGCGACCTCGGTAAAGGCACGGGGGCCGCGCACGACCTGGCGTTGGTAATAGTCCAGAACCTCGATGTCATGGCCAAGGATCACGAGACCGTTGACGGTGATCCCATCGAGCGGAAAATGCCGATAGGCAAGATCGGGGCCGAATCCGTCATTGTTGATGCCATCGCCGGAGATGTCGATCACCCGCCGGTCGCAGTCTGGCGCGCGCGCCATCACCTGCGCGCCGTATCCAAGACCCGAGCCAAGGGCGGTAGGGTAATCGGAGGTCCGGCGTGTCATCGCCGCCAGAACAGCGACAGCCCCCGTGATATCGGCGTCTATGCGCAGCATGGTCCAGTCGAGGTGCACCTTTTGCTGAAAGCGGCCACTCCATTCATAGACGCTCAGGGCGACATCGCCGGGGGCGCCACGCAGGATCGCATGGCGCACCTCGGGTGCATCGAGCGCCGAGGCAAGCCCGATCCGTTGAAGATCATATTCGCCGGGGTCCACCGAAGAGGACACATCAAGCGCCAAAACCAGCGCCAGACGACAGGCGGCGGTGGCCTGACCTGTCGTCACCAGCGCCAGAAAAAGGGCGGCGAGCCTTACCAATGACCGATGTTTTCCATGCTCGCCCAAGGCTCTGCCGGGGCAAGCGGGTCGCCCTCTTGCAGTAATTCCACCGAAATATTGTCAGGGCTGCGCACAAAGGCCATGCGGCCATCGCGCGGCGGGCGATTGATCACGACGCCATTGTCCTGCAAGTGCTGGCACATCTCGTAGATATTTTCGACAGAATAGGCCAGATGGCCAAAATTGCGGCTGTCATCGGGCAGCGCCTCATCGCCATCCCAGTTATAGGTCAGCTCGACCGGGCATTCCTCTTGCCCTTCGGGGGCCATGAAAAGCAGGGTAAAGCGCCCGCCTTCATGGTCCATACGGCGGGTCTCTTTCAGGCCAAGCAGGCTGTAGAACGCAACCGAGGCCTCAAGGTCTTTCACCCGAACCATCGTGTGCAGATATCTTACGCGCATCGTTTTCCTCCGATCATTTCTGTTTCGAGCAGAGGATAGTGGCGGCTGCGCGCATGTCGAGGGCAAACCGGGCCTGGGCAACGCCAGTTATCTCAGAATTCCGAGCGTATGCCCAAGGTCAGAGAGGTTTCGGCAACATCGAACCGGCTGATGTTGGAATCGCTTTTCTCCGTGGTGACCGATACCGTCGGCACAAAGCCCATGTATCCCCAATCCTCAAAGGTGGCGGTGACGCCGCCAAATATCGACTCGTCCTTGCGCCCGCCCGGCACGGTGATAAAGCCGACGCTGTAGTGGTTGAAGTCAAGGGTGCTGGCCCCAAGCGAAAACTCCATCCTGGCCGGGCCGATGGCGCGGCCCATCTGATAGCTGGCGACGCCGGTCCATTGCTGCGAGCTGCGGTTGATCCCGTTACTGTCGGTGTCGCGATATTGCAGCTGAAACCCCAACCGCCCGCCGCCGGAGAGGTCAAGCCCAAGCGCCGCAAAACCGCCCAGAACGGTGGCGTCGGCGCCACGATTGGCCTCATCCTGTTGCTCTTCGGCATTGACGCCAAAGCTCAGGAGAACCCGCTTGCCCAGCCTTTGATAGCGCTGAACGCCCAGCCGGGCGAAATCATAGAGCGGATCACCGCCATACCAGACCCGCCCGCCATCTACGTCGAATTTCCATGTCACCGTCTCACGCCCGCCGCGCAGATACTGGCTTACGCCCAGTTCTGCTGTGGTAGAGGACAGATCGCTGCCGCTCAGGCCCGGCACCGAGTCCGTGATCTTGATCCGCCGCGTATTGACACGGGCGCGCAGCCGCGTTTCGCGCCCCTCGCCCTGCGCCAGCCGATAGGATAGCGCCGCCTTGACCGTTGTGATCACCCCCGACAGTGCCTGCGCCGAGGGGCTGAGCGTGCCCACCACCGGCACACCGTCAATCACATTGAGCGGACTTGAGGCGCCGTTGTTGACATTGTCCGAGGGGGTTGCGGAAAACCGGAGATCAAACCGCAGCGGGTTACGCGCCCGCACGTTCTTGAAGGCGCTGACCGTGCGTGCCCGCGCAACCTCATCAGGCGCATGATCGACCGCGCGCCGCAGCCAGAACTGTGACCCGGTCAGCCGCGCATCTGCAAACGCCAACTGAGCCGCCAGATTGGCCGACTCAAAGCGCTGTTCCTCGGTGTTGGAATGCCAATAGGCGAGCGCCGCCTTCCTCTCTGCCGGCCCATAGGCCTTGGCCTGAGCCAGGGCCATGGCCTGGTAATAATGCGCACGCGGGTTCTTTGGGTCGGCTTGCAAGAGGCCCTTGCTCAGATCATAGGCCAGGCTCGGTTGCCGAACTGCCAATGCCTGAGCCGCAAGCGCATCCGCCTGTGCAAGGTTCATCTGCACAGGCGCCGCGACGGGCCCGTTGCCCAGAAGGGCGACCAGCGCCGCCCCCCAGAGTGCCCGCTTACGGCGAGGCAACGGTCGGATTGACAGCATCGCAGAGCGCCGCATCCACGGCTTGGCCGCATTGGTCAAGCACGAAAATTCCGGTTTCCAGCAATTCACCCTGAAGCTCCAGCACGTCGATTGCGTCGCCTTCCAACGCCGTGATGTCTACCACGCCCGCGACAGCATCGGCATTCTCCCCCCCGAACACGCCGCCAAATGTGCCCACAGGTGTCCGGTTGCCATCGGGGTCAACCCGCGCATCAAGTTCGACGTCGCCATTGAACGTTCCGTTCGCCTCGATTGCAGTCGCCGTCAGAACAATGGATGCAAGACCATCCTGATTGGGTTGAGTGGGGTCCGCGCTGATCAGTCCCAAAGCGATCTGATCCGCGAGCGGCAGGTCCACCACGAGGCGACGATCAAAGATGTTGCCCTCAAGGCTGTTGTCGGCGAAATCGGCATTGATGAACACCCGACCTGTAACCGTTGCCACCTGCGTAGGTCTGACCTCGACCGGAACGGTGCCATCCGCCAGCAGGGCCGGATCAATATCCAAGAGGTTTTGCCCATCGGGAATCCCGATATTTGTCACGCCGACATAGTTCCCGGCATAGCTGACCAGACCAGTATTTTCGGTAACATCGGGGGCGGAATAGCCGTCGTCACGCTCGAACAGCCCGCCCTTGAAGCCAACATTGCGCGGCCCGCCGCTGCCTACGACCGAGGCCCGCACCGATCCGCTATTGTTGGATTGCGCGGCAAAGGCGGTGAAATGCCGATCCAGCGGATCATCCTGCACGGTAAAGGCCAGATAGCCTGCTTGGTCCAACTCGGGAGTGCGCCGGTAAACGGCTGTTAATGGAACTTCGTCGAGATTGAGCGCCTGAACGGTCAACGTCTGGCTTGTGGGGTCGAAGATCACGCTGCGCAGATTGCCCGCGAGAGCATCTTCCACGACCACCGGCGCATCGGCCGCCGTGTCGCCGATCGTGTTGGTGCCACCCCCGTCGGTATTCGTGCCGCCATCGGTATTTGTGCCACCGTCTGTCGTCCCACCATCAGTGGTTCCGCCATCGGTCGTGCCGCCATTGGCCGCTGTCTGCTCGAATGGGTTTGACCCACTGCCACAACCGCCCAGCAGGGCGGCGGCCATAAGGCCTGCCACTATATGTTTCATGATGAGACTGCCCTCAATTTGATCGTTTTTTTGTTCTTTGACGTCAGACTCAAGTGTAACTGCGCAAAAGTCAATCTTTGATGCGACCCGAGGTTGCAGAAAACACGGGACTGTGGCCAGCACACATATACCCGATATTGGCTTCCCACGGGGCCTATCCGCAAGATATAGTTGGCTCCGACTCATTCTAGTGATGGAAGGCCCCAGCATGCCCCTTAGCAAAGACCAACAGGCAGAAATCGACGCCCAACGCGAGACGTCCCATTCCACCCTGCGTGCCACCGCTCCGGGGATGGAAAAGCACCTTTATACCGCCCATCCGGTTCTGGATCACGGCTTCGTGCGGGTGATTGACTACATGGGTGACGACAATGCCATCACCCAGGCCGCGCGCGTGAGCTATGGCAAGGGCACCAAATCGGTGCAGAACGACGAGGGCCTCATTCGCTATCTCATGCGGCACTGGCATTCGACCCCGTTTGAGATGTGCGAGATCAAGCTGCACGTCAAACTGCCGGTTTTTGTCGCCCGCCAGTGGATCAGGCACCGCACCGCCAACGTCAACGAATATTCCGCCCGCTACTCGATCCTTGACCGAGAGTTTTATATTCCCGCCCCCGATGCGCTCAACGCGCAATCGGTGGTCAACAATCAGGGTCGCGGCGAGGCGCTCTCGGGGGATGAGGCGCAGCGCGTGCTGAAATACCTGACCGATGACGCGATGCGCTGCTATGACCACTACGAAGAGATGATCTCGGACGAAGGCCAACAGGGGCTCGCGCGCGAGCTGGCGCGGATGAACCTTCCGGCCAATATCTATACGCAGTGGTACTGGAAGGTCGACCTGCACAACCTGCTGCACTTCCTGCGCCTGCGCGCCGACGCCCACGCCCAATACGAGATCCGCGTCTACGCCGACGCCATCTGCAAAATCACCGCCGACTGGGTGCCCTATGCCTATAAGGCCTTCGAGGATTACCGCATGGGAGGAGCTAATTTGTCCGCCACCGCCCTCGAGTGCGTGCGCCGGATGCTGAAGGGTGAGGCGGTGACGCAGGAGAATTCCGGCATGAGCAAGGGGGAGTGGCGGGAGTTTGAGGGGGTTTTGAACGACCCCGCCTAAGCGGGGGCAAAACGCTCCAGTGGAGCGTTTTGAGTTCAAAACGGGCGCGCCCATGGCGCGGCCAAAAAGGAGGCGGCGAAGTTGAAACTAAACGGCTACGAAGTTTTCTCACGTCAGACGGTTGCTTCGTGGCGACTATTAGTTTTTGCGAGTTCGACGTTGATTGCTGTCAAGTTCTTTGACTACAATAGCGAGGCTTGGCCGCTTTTGGACAGAAAAATTGCAACAAACGAGTTTGCGATAATCTCCTCGGTCACTGTGGCCTTTTTGGCTGTTTCATTTGTTGTCAATTGGTACGGGGACTACATTGGCTTCGCAAAGTGGTTTAAGCTGGCTCATGTGGTTAAGAACACAATAGGCGAGATTGGGGGAGCAAAAAATACGGAGACTCCGTTGGAGGGGCTTGAAAGGCGTCTGAGAGCCATTGAGAAAAGCAACAAAAATGCGAAGGATCGCATCCTCGAGTTGGAAGCGTTCTCAATAGACGACCTTCAGTATGTGCAAGGCGATCGAAATGTTTCAAAGGACCTTGAGACACTAAGATCAACCACTTTGAGCAATAAGGACACGTTAGACTTGATGGCCAGTAATGTAGGCGATCTGAAAGCACTGCTAGGTGATCTTGGTTCTAACTTCAGTCAAGTTTCTGCTTTCGCGAAAACTCTTTTTTGGGTTTGGTACCTTCTTTTGCCGCTAGGGCTAGCAAGCTTTGCGCTTCTAATGAGATGAATAAATGAGCGGCTCTCATTGCGAAATCGGCTTGTTTAAATGTGGGGGCTGCTTCGCAAAACCAACGCCGTCGTTTTGCGGGCTGCAAACGTAGGGTGGGTGAAACCTACGCGTTCCAAACTCAACCACCCGCACAACGCGTGGGTTTCACCCACCCTACACATATCCCGCCCGGCAATGCCGGGACGCGCCCCCGGGGCTCCGCCCGTTCGCGGCTGAAATCGTCCCCCGGACGATCTCCGAGACGCCGTTCACCCCCGGGCCGGGCGCGTCCTGGCGTTGCCTGATCTAAAACCCATCCAATCCCCGGCCCCCTGCGTAACCCGTACAAACACCCAAACGGACCGGCCTCATGCAAATCCTGATCCTCTACCTTGTCACCGCGCTCGTCTTTCTTGGCCTTGATGCCATAATGCTCAAAACCGTGATGCGCCCGCTGTTTGAGGGCCATATCGGCGATATGTTGGCCGACGATCTGCGGCTGGTGCCCGCGGCACTTTTCTACCTTTTCTATGTCGCGGGTATCCTGTGGTTCGTCTCGCTCCCCGCCCTGCGCGCGGGTGCGCCGAGCTATGCGGGAATTTGGGTGATGGCGTGATTTGAAGGGCGGCGTATCGTGGCAGGTGATCAAGCCAGCCAGAACCTCACGAGGAGCGATACGCCATGAATGAAGATACAACTATCCTGCCTTTTC
>Ga0209344_10001217_pt1 | contig 35107 bp, 28 predicted proteins | sample Cruoilmetagenom6_FD_187293 | JGI IMG/M metagenome (GOLD analysis project Ga0209344, IMG submission 187293) | Oil polluted marine microbial communities from Coal Oil Point, Santa Barbara, California, USA - Santa Barbara Oil Seep Sample 6 (SPAdes)... | ecosystem: Environmental > Aquatic > Marine...
TTTTCTATCTATAGAAGAATTACACCCGAGGGAACGCCGGTTACCATTGAAGATTTTCTTCAGCCCGGAAGCAGCCAAGTAGCCGCGGGTTATATTGTTTACGGTACCTCCACAATGATTGTTTATACAACCGGGCACGGTGTAAATGGCTTTACGCTGAACCCCGCCATAGGTACCTATTATCTTTCGCACCCAAATATGAAATTTCCCGAAAACGGAAATATTTATTCAGTTAACGAAGGGAATTATGTCCATTTTCCGCAGGGGGTGAAGGATTATATAAAGTACTGTCAAAAGGAAGAGGAGGATCGCCCATATACCTCGCGTTACATAGGTTCTTTGGTATCAGATTTTCATCGAAATATGATTAAGGGCGGTATCTATATATATCCGAATACTTCAAAAGATCCAAACGGAAAACTTCGGCTTTTGTACGAGTGCAACCCAATGGCGATGATTGCCGAACAAGCGGGAGGAAAGGCCAGCAATGGTTTTCAAAGAATTTTGGATATCCAGCCAACTACATTGCACCAACGTGTGCCTTTTTTCACCGGAAGCAAAAAAATGGTTGATAAAGCGGAAGAGTTTATGGCGAATGCTAAATAAAAAAACCTGAATTTTATCTTCAGGTTTATAATCTAAATGTCTTGATTCTTGGCTCGTGGTTCCTGTTTCTATTTTCTATTCAGCAAATAACGATAATCTTCCAAACTTAAGCCACCGCTATAAATTGCAATAGATCTCTTTATCAAATCTTGTGCGATTTCAGCCGAGTAGCCAAGACCGATGGCATATTTTTCAATCAAAAAACGTTCATGGTCATCTATTTCATGATCGGCAAAAATCATTTCAAACAGATCGTGGATACGCTCCAACCGCCTTTCCGAATCATTGGGCGGATTGATTGGGTATTTTGAAGGATTTTTAAGCACTGCTTCATATTCTTCTTGTTCAATATCCAATTTGCGAGCGAAACGCTTCAACATTTTTTCTTCTTCTGGGCCTATTTCCCCATGTATAGAAGCCATATTTGCAATAGATGCAAAATGGCCCAAATTTCGGGAATGTTCCCCACTTTCAAAAAGATCTGTAAATGACATAACTTGGTTTTATGCTACAAATATAAAACGATTTGCGGGCAAAGCGAAGTATTCTGTTCATGTTTTTTCTGCTTACCCTTTTAGGCAGTTCACCCTAAACTTTTCTTAATTATAAATGAAGCAAAGCAAGCTTTCAGTATTTTTAAATCACTACTAAAGAAAATGAGAGAACCACTTTTAGCTTTTAACGATAAAGGAATCTACTGCCAAAAGGCCGATGTTTACATAGATGCGTGGCGGCCCGTAGATAAATGTATCGTCACCCACGGCCATGCAGACCACAGCCGGTGGGGACATAAAAAATATATTACTCATCATAAAAACCTTCCGATAATTAAACATCGGCTGGGAGAAATTTCGGTTACAGGAAAGGATTGGAACGAAATATTTACAATTAATGGTGTAAAATTTTCCCTGCATCCGGCTGGTCATATTATGGCCTCGGCACAAGTTCGGGTGGAATATAAAGGGGAAGTTTGGGTGTTCACGGGCGATTTTAAAACCGAGGACGATGGCCTAGCCGAAATCTATGAACCCGTAAAATGCCACACCTTTATTACCGAATGCACTTTCGGCCTGCCGGCTTTCAAATGGGAACCGCAAGCGGAAGTTTTTAAGGATATAAATGAATGGTGGGCAACCAATAAAAGTGAAGGAAGGACTTCTATTTTGTTCGGTTACAGTTTAGGAAAAGCGCAACGATTGCTGAAACATTTGGATACCTCAATCGGAAAAATCTACACCCACGGCGCTGTTGAAAATATGACGGAAGTTGTGCGTCCGTTTTATGATTTGCCCGAAACCACTTTAATTACAAGAGAAACTTCCAAAGAAGAAATAAAAGGAAATATTATTGTCGCACCACCCAGCGCCCACGGCAGCACGTGGATCAGACGGTTTGTGCCTTACGTTACAGCCTCAGCTAGCGGCTGGATGACTTTTCGAGGCGCCCGAAGAAGACGTGCAATCGATCGCGGATTTGTTTTGAGCGACCACGCCGATTGGGAAGGTTTGCTTTCTGCAATTGACGCTACTGGCTGCGAGAAAATCATCGCAACCCACGGTTACACAGATATTTTTTCCCGCTATTTAAGGGAAGAATTAGGCTACGATGCAAGAACAGAAAAGACACAATACGAAGAAGAAAGCGCTGAAATTGAAAAGAAAATTGAAAATGAAGATTAATATTTTTTCAAACATAATATTCCCCCTTTGGGGGCTAGGGGGCCTATGAAAAATTTCGCCCAACTCATAAAAAAGCTTGACAGCACCAACAAAACCAATGAAAAGGTCGCGGCGCTCACCCAGTATTTCCAAAATGCGAATGATGCCGATAAACTTTGGACGATTGCTATTCTTTCCCATCGCCGTCCAAAACGTCCCGTAAATACAACACTTTTAAGACTTTGGGCTACTGAAATTAGTGGAATTCCACTTTGGCTTTTTGAGGAAAGCTATCATATAGTGGGCGATTTGGCGGAAACGATTGCTTTGATTTTGCCAACTTCGGAAGAACATTCCGAGAAATCACTTTCAGAATTTGTTTCAGAAATAATAAAACTGCGAACCCTACCCGAAGAGGAAAAAAAGAAATATCTGCACGACAATTGGTTGGCGCTGAATTATTTTGAGCGTTTTGTTTTCAATAAAATATTGACCGGAAGTTTTAGGATTGGAGTGAGCCAAAAGTTAATGACGCGCGCGCTTTCAAGAGCTACGGGAATTGATGAGGATATTTTGGCATACAAATTAATGGGCGATTGGACACCGGAAAAAACCACCTATAAAAAGCTAATCCTCGAGCAGAATGAAGAGGATTATCTAAGCAAACCGTATCCTTTTTATTTGGCGTATGCGGTGGAGGATAAATTTCAAGAGGATTTGGCTCCCATTTCAGATTGGAGTTTTGAGCATAAATGGGACGGAATCCGGAGCCAGGTTATCATTAGAAACGATGAGGTTTTTGTATGGTCACGAGGGGAGGAATTGGTAACGGATAAATATCCTGAATTCCAGAATTTTCTAAAAGTAATTCCCAATGGAACTGTAATTGATGGCGAGATTTTGCCTTTCGGTGAAGGGGAAATCGGAAATTTCAATGCACTCCAAACGAGAATTGGACGCAAAAATATTTCAAAAGCACTTCTGAAAAAAACGCCTGTAATATTGAACGCTTATGATTTGTTGGAATGGCAGGGCGAAGATATTCGGCAAAATCCTTTTTCAGAAAGAAGAAAAATTTTGGATGAAATGATACAAAAAATCAATTCCGAAGAAATTGGCATCTATTTAAGCGAAACAATGAATTTTGAAACTTGGGAAGAAGCCGCGGCAGAACGCGATCTTTCACGCGAAAAACGCAGCGAAGGATTGATGTTGAAACGAAAAAATTCACCCTATTTAGTTGGTAGAAAAAAAGGGGATTGGTGGAAATGGAAAATCGATCCGTTTACCATTGACGCGGTTTTAACCTACGCAATGCGCGGCCACGGAAGGCGCGCAAACCTTTACACCGACTACACTTTCGCACTTTGGGATGAAGGGGAATTGGTAACTTTCGCCAAAGCATATTCGGGTTTGACGGATGCTGAATTTAGACAAGTGGATGCGTGGATTAAACGAAATACTTTGGAACGTTTTGGTCCGGTTCGAAGTGTAACGCCGCAACACGTTTTTGAAATCGCCTTTGAAGGAATCGCGGAAAGCAGCAGGCATAAAAGTGGAATTGCAACCCGTTTTCCTCGAATTCTTCGTTGGCGAAAAGACAAACCGATTGAGGAGGCAAATACTCTTGATGATCTTAAAGCGCTAATCCCAAAATGAAACAAGCCGAACTCATTTCGATTGCCGAGGATTGGTTCAATTCCAAAAATTGGAAGTCATTTTCCTTTCAGAAAAATACTTGGAAAGCCTTTCTCCACGGTAAACACGGCCTGCTAAACGCACCAACCGGAAGCGGAAAAACATATGCGCTTTGGGTACCAATCGTTCTACAATATTTAAAGGAAAATCCGGATTACAAAACAAAGCACACCAAAGGCATTAAAGCCATTTGGATTACACCTTTGCGCGCACTTTCTGTAGAAATTCAGCAAGCGGCGCAACGTTTTGCTGACGATTTAGGAACCGGTTTGACGGTGGGAATCCGAACGGGCGATACTTCACAAAGTGAACGCGCAAAGCAGAAACGCCAAATGCCAGATTTGCTGATTACAACACCCGAAAGCTTAATGCTTTTGCTGGCTTCCAAAGGTTATGACAAAACCTTCAAAACCCTAACCGCAATTGTGGTTGACGAGTGGCACGAACTTTTGGGCAGCAAGCGCGGCGTACAAATGGAACTCGCACTTTCGCGATTAAAAACCGTTTCGCCAAAACTTCGCATTTGGGGAATTTCCGCCACTATCGGAAATCTCGAAGAAGCGCAGGATGTGCTATTGGGAATGGATTCTGAATTCAGAAAAAATTCTGTTTTAATCAAAGCGAACCAAAAAAAGAAAATAGAAGTGCGCTCAATAATTCCCACAAAAATGGAAACTTTCCCGTGGCGCGGCCATTTGGGATTGCACCTTTTGGAGGAAATAATTCCCATTATAAAAGCGAGTAAAACCACGCTTATTTTCACAAATACACGCGGACAGTGTGAGGTTTGGTTTCAGAAAATTTTGGAAAAACATCCCGAATTTGCGGGTGAAATTGCAATGCACCATGGAAGCATTGGCAAAGACACGCGACTTTGGGTGGAGCAAGCTATTCGCAACGAGTCGTTGACTGCTGTTGTGGCCACTTCAAGCTTGGATTTGGGTGTGGATTTTGCGCCAGTGGAAACGGTGATCCAAATTGGTGGGCCCAAAGGCGTGGCAAAATTTCTGCAACGTGCCGGACGTAGCAACCATAGGCCGGGCGAACCGTCGGTTATTTATTTTTTGCCTACGCACGCCTTGGAATTGTTGGAAGCTTCGGCATTAAAACGAGCCGTAAAAGAAGAAGTTGTTGAAGATAGAATGCCGTATTTGCTTAGTTTTGATGTGCTTATCCAATATTTGGTGACACTCGCGGTCGGCGACGGATTTTTTCCGAAAAATATTTTTCCTGAAATACAAAAAACCTTTTGCTTCCAGGGAATCACGGAAGATCAATGGAAATGGTGCCTAAATTTTATAACCTTGGGAAGCCAAAGTTTGCAAGCCTACGACGAATATAAAAAAGTGGAAGTAACTCCCGAAGGTCTTTTTAAAGTGGAAAGCAGACAAATTGCAATGATGCATCGGTTGAGTATTGGAACTATTGTAAGCGATTCAATGATGCACGTAAAATATGTGACTGGCGGATTTATCGGCACGATTGAGGAATGGTTTATAAGTAAATTGAAAATTGGGGATAGTTTTGTTTTCGCTGGTCGGACTTTGGAATTGGTACGTCTTCGGCAAATGCAGGCCCAAGTTCGGAAATCGACTAAAAAATCTGGGAAAGTTGCTAGCTTTTTGGGAGGCCGGTTGCCGCTTTCTTCGCAAATGAGCAAAATTCTTCGGGAAGAAATGCAAAGCGAAGCAGACCACAAACGTAACACGCCTGAATTAAAAGCCTTGAGCCATATTTTTGATAGACAGGAAAAGGAAAGCATTGTACCCGGAGAAGACGAATTTTTGATTGAAACCTTTAAAACCCGCGAAGGATATCACGCCCTTTTTTACCCATTCGAAGGCCGTTTTGTGCACGAGGCAATGAGCAGTTTACTCGCATATCGCATCAGTCTGTTGTCACCCATTTCATTTTCGTTAGCCTATAATGATTATGGTTTTGAACTGTTGAGCGACCAGTATTTAGACATTCAGACGGTGCTTGACAACAATCTTTTTTCTGCGGAATATCTTTATGACGACCTTCAAAAAAGTCTGAATTATACCGAATTGGCGCGCAGGAAATTCCGCGACATCGCCGTTATCAGTGGAATGGTTTTTCAAGGTTATCCGAATAAAATCATCAAAACGAAGCATCTGCAAAGCAACAGCCAATTGCTTTTTGATGTTTTCAGAGATTACGAGCCCGACAATCTTTTGTATCTTCAGGCATATCGTGAAACCTTCGAGCATCAATTGGAGGAAGGCCGATTGCGATTGGCTTTGGAGCGCATAAATTCACAAAAAATAATTTGGAAACAGTGTGAAAAAGCGACGCCATTCAGTTTTCCGATAATTACCGATGGATTGCGAGCGAAGCTTTCTTCGGAAAAATTGGCGGATCGGATTAGAAAAATGACTTTGCAATTAGAAAAATGATTCAAGATATTACGATAAATAATAATAAGTTCAAATTACACCCCAGCGGTGCCATCTTTTGGAAAAATCAAAATATGCTCTTAATTGCCGACGTACATTTGGGGAAAGTGGCGCATTTCAGAAAACACGGCGCAGCGGTTCCTGCAAATGCTGCTTTTCAAAATCTTGAAAAACTCACAGAAATCAGTAATCTATTTCAGCCCGAAACCATTTGTTTTTTGGGTGATCTTTTTCACAGCAAATTAAACGAGGAATGGCAGGATTTTGAAAAATGGGTGGAATATACAAAGGCTGAAGTAATCCTCATTTCCGGAAACCACGATATAATTCCCCAGTATTTATACGAAGATTTGGGCGTAAAGGTCTATGATGAATTGTTACTGGATGGTTTTTATCTAACCCACCATCCCTCGGAAATAAAGGGAACTTTCAACTTTTCCGGCCATGTGCATCCCGGAATTAGGATGCGCGGAGTGGGCAGGCAATATTTGCGTTTCCCCTGTTTTTATAAAACCCTTAACAGCCTTATACTCCCTGCTTTTGGTAACTTTACGGGAAAACATATTTTAACGCCATCTGAAATGGATGAGATTTACGCAATCGTGGAAGGGGAAGTTATTTGTGTCTCAAAAAAATAATTTACTATGAAAAAAGCACTACAAATAGGAAACATTATCGCATTTATAACAATGATATTTGTCAATTTCCTTGCTGCAATTGGGGCAATTGAGAACACAACAATTGGTGAAATTTCCGATTCACTGAAAAACCTATTTACGCCCGCAGACTATGCTTTTTCCATTTGGGGACTTATTTATTTATTGCTTTTGGGCTTCGTTATTTATCAAAGCCGAAGCCTGTTCAAAAAAGTCCGAAATGATGAATTTATTTTTGATACCGGTTGGTGGTTCGTGCTTTCATGCTTTGCAAATATTATGTGGGTAACTTTTTGGATGTATGGATATATTGAATTTTCCATCCTCGCCATTTTCGTCCTTCTTTTTTCACTCTTGAAAATTGTAATGAAAAACCGGATGGAACTTTGGGATGCGCCTATTTCAGTTATTGCATTTTTATGGTGGCCATTTGTATTTTACAGCGGCTGGATTACGGTTGCTTGTATTACAAATGTTTCCGCATATCTCACAAGTATTGAGTGGGATGCTTGGGGTTACAGCGAAAGTTCGTGGGCAATAACAATGATTATCATTGCCGGTATTATAAATATGGTTGTTACCTGGAAACGGAATATGCGCGAATTCGCTTTGATGGGCGCGTGGGCTTTGGTTGCAATTGCAGTCTCAGATTGGGATGTAAGCCGAAGTGTTTCATACGCCGCAATCACAGTCGCAGTAGTTTTAGTTGTAAGCAGCGGTTATCACGGATTTAAAAACCGAGCCACAAGCCCAGGGAATAAATACAAGGAATATTTTAAAAATAAGATATAAGACCGCTTCGCTACAAGATTTAAGACAAAGGATTTCAAAAGTAAGAAATCAAAAATCTGCAATCGTAAATCTAAAATCGTAAATCCGTTAAACCATTCCCTTAATATCATTTCCCCAAGTGGGATAGGCAAAAATCATTGCTTTTAAATTTTCAGTAGTCAGTTTTCCACACATCGCGAGAACGAAAAGGTTAATCATTTCGCCCGCTACAGGAGCAATTATGTGCGCGCCCAAAATAATATTTCGCTTTTTGTCCACCAAAGTTTTATAGGCGTAGACCTCCGCATTCATTCTTTTTGCATTAAACCAGTTTGGTACACTTTTATATTCCACTACAAAATCGTAGCCTTTTTCCTTCGCTTCGCTTTCAGTTAAACCGATGGATGCAAGCTGCGGAATTGTAAAAACTACGGACGGTACCGGCGGAAAATCCATTTTGGTATAATTTCCATTTCTGATATTCAACGAAACAATCCGCGCTTCCTGCGAAGAGGTCGGCGTTAATGCCGGCGCGCCACTGGCCGAAACATCGCCACAGGCATACACATTTTTGTTCGTGGTATTTTGAAGAAATTCATTTACTGAAATTCCTTCTTTTTGAAATGCAACATTTCCTTTTTCCAAATCCAATTCGTCAATGGAAGGAACTCGGCCGGTGGTATTGAAAACCATTCGCGCTGTAACGCTTTCTGTTTTTGAATTTTTCTGAAATGAAACCCGATAATTTTTCTGAAGTTTTTCAACTTCGGAAACTTTTGCGTTGAAGATAAATTCAATACCAATTTTTTCGGAAGCTTTCACCAAATGCGAAACAATATCCGCATCAAAAGGCCCAAGCGGGCGATCCTCAAATTCGATGACCGTAACCTTTGCGCCGCAGCGCACCGCAATTTGAGCGAACTCCATCCCAATATAACCGGCACCAACAAAAATGATACTTTCGGGTAATTCAGGCAGTTCCAGAAATTCATTGCTTACTTTTAAATGTTCCCTTCCAGGAATTTTAAGTTCCATCGGTTTATGTCCGGTTGCGATAACAATTTTTTTGGCTTTCACCGTTTTTCCTTCCACCGAAAGTGTGTTTTCATCCAGAAATTTTGGCGATTGGTGGTACATTTCAATGCCCGCCTCCTTCAACTTTCTTTCTGTTGAAATGGGCACAGCATCCGTAAATGTTGATTTAAATTTTTGAAGATCCTGCCAATTAATATCGGGAACCGAAACAATTCCTTTTCCCTTCAAGTTTTCTGAAAGTTGCATCGCCTCCGTAATTCCATACATCACTTTTTTAGGGTCGCAGCCTCTAAGGGCACAGGTTCCGCCAAATTTTTGGTTGTCGGCAATCGCCACTTTCATTCCTTCCGCAGCACAATCATACGCCACACTTTTTCCGGCGGTACCCGTGCCTATTACGAAAACATCGTATTGTTTAAATGCCATATGCCGAAAATAGAGAAACATATAGGCTAAATGTGTTAGCGAAATGATAAAGTTAAATTAAGCGTTTCGAAAAATAAATCTGCGTATTATCTTTGCCGACCAATGGGCAAACCACTCGTTACTTCACTTTATTCACAGTCTTCGCAAACACGAAAGCTGGAAGATGCTATTGCCTTATCCAAAAATAAATTACAGGTTTCCGGCCTCGTTGGATCTTCCCTTTCGCTTGTAATTGCTGAAACATTTTCTGCTTCCGAATTGCCTTTTCTTTTAATTTTTGATGATAAAGAAGAAGCGGCCTATCATTTAAACGATCTCGAAAATCTTTTGGGCGACCAAAATGTGCTTTTCTATCCCGGAAGTTATCGGCGTCCGTATCAAATTGAGGAAACCGATAACGCCAATGTTTTGCTGCGAAGCGAGGTTTTAAATCGAATAAATTCAAGAAAAAAACCAGCGCTGATTGTAACCTATCCCGAAGCGCTTTTTGAAAAAGTGGTAACTAGAAAGGAATTGGAGCGGAACACGCTGAAAATTGCCGTAAACGACCAACTTTCCATCGATTTTGTAAATGAGGTTTTGTTTGAATATCGTTTTAAACGCACAGATTTTGTTACAGAGCCTGGAGAATTTTCAGTGCGTGGTGGAATTTTGGATGTGTTCAGTTTCAGCAATGACGAGCCATACAGAATAGAATTTTTCGGCGATGATGTTGACAGCATCCGAACTTTTGATGTGGAAACACAGCTTTCTTTGGAGCAGGTAAAAAAAGTTTCCATTATTCCGAATGTGGAAAACAAAATGGTTGATGAAAATCGCGAAAGTTTTCTGAAATACATCGTATCCAAAACGGTGGTTTTTCTGAAAAATGAAGAACTTTTCAGTAGCGCAATCGACAATCTTTTCAAAAAAGCAACCGAAGCTTTCAACGCAATCGATTCAGAGATAAAGCGAGCCAAACCTTCGGAATTGTTCTGTACTTCGGAATTGTTGAAAGAGCAGTTGATTGATTTCACAAAAGTTCAGCTGAAAAATTCTTCTATTTCGGATTCGGATTCGATTTCGTTTTCAACAAAACCCCAACCTTCATTCAACAAACAATTCAATTTATTGATTGAAAATTTGAATGAAAACTCTGAAAAAGGATATAAAAACTACATTTTCTGCAGCAGCGAACAGCAGGCAAAACGCTTTCACGATATTTTTGAAGACGCCCAACAAAATGTGGAACAGTTTGAAACCATTGTGTTTCCGCTATTTCAAGGGTTTATTGACGATGATTTAAAATTGGTTTGTTACACCGATCATCAAATTTTTGAGCGTTACCATAAATTTCAGCTGAAAAATGGTTACGCCAAAAAACAGGCGATTACTCTAAAGGAAATTACGAATCTTGAAGTGGGTGATTACGTAACACATATTGACCACGGAATTGGGAAATTTGGGGGTTTGCAGAAGATTGATGTGGAAGGAAAAATGCAGGAAGCCATCAAACTTTTTTATGGCGAACGCGATATTTTGTATTTAAGCATTCACAGTCTCCATAAAATTTCAAAATACAACGGCAAGGACGGAAAGGAGCCCAAAATCTATAAATTAGGCAGCGATGCGTGGAAAAAACTAAAGCAAAAAACCAAGACGCGCGTTAAGGAAATCGCTTTCAATTTAATTGAATTATACGCAAAACGCCGCACGCTGAAAGGTTTCGCTTTTGATCCGGACAGTTATTTACAGGCAGAGTTGGAATCTTCCTTCATTTACGAAGACACGCCAGACCAAAGCACGGCGACGGAAGACGTAAAAAAAGATATGGAAAATGAGCGCCCAATGGACCGTTTGGTCTGTGGCGATGTAGGTTTCGGAAAAACTGAAGTCGCGATTCGCGCTGCTTTTAAGGCTGTTGACAATGGAAAACAGGTCGCCGTTTTGGTGCCGACAACCATTTTGGCATTTCAGCATTTTAAAACTTTTACCGAACGTTTATCCGAAATGCCCGTAAAAGTTGATTATCTCAACCGTTTTAGAAATACAAAAGAGCGAAAAACGGTTTTGGAAGAGCTGAAAAATGGTAAACTCGATATCGTTATAGGTACACATCAATTGGTAAACAAATCGGTTGAATTTAAGGATTTGGGATTGCTGATTATTGATGAAGAACAGAAATTTGGCGTAGCTGTAAAAGATAAACTGAAAACCATCAAAGAAAATGTAGATACGCTAACCCTAACGGCGACGCCCATTCCCCGTACTTTGCAGTTTAGTTTGATGGCTGCGCGCGATCTTTCAGTGATTACTACGCCACCGCCAAACCGTTATCCGGTTGAAACGCACGTAATCCGTTTTGGAGAGGAAAGTATTCGCGATGCCGTTCGTTATGAAATTTCTCGTGGCGGGCAGGTATTCTTTGTTCACAACAGGATTGAAAATATAAAGGAGGTTGCCGGAATGATCCAGCGTTTGGTTCCGGATGCAAAAATAGGGATTGGTCACGGGCAAATGGACGGTAAAAAACTGGAAGATTTGATGCTTCGGTTTATGAACAATGAATTCGACGTTTTGGTTTCAACCACAATCATTGAAAGCGGTCTCGACGTACCAAATGCGAACACTATTTTTATAAACAACGCCAATAATTTTGGCCTTTCAGATTTGCACCAAATGCGCGGTCGCGTGGGTCGAAGTAACAAAAAAGCGTTTTGTTATTTCATCACTCCAGATTATTCTGCAATGACGGATGAAGCTCGAAAAAGAATTACAGCTTTGGAGCAATTTTCAGAATTGGGAAGCGGAATCAACATTGCAATGAAGGATCTGGAAATCCGTGGTGCGGGCGATTTATTGGGCGGTGAACAAAGCGGATTTATAAACGAAATTGGGTTTGAAACCTATCAAAAAATACTTGCCGAGGCGATTGATGAATTGAAGGATAAAGAGTTTAAAAATCTGTACGAAGAAACCGAAGGCCCAAAGAAAAGCTTCATAAAAGAAGTAACTATCGACACAGATTTCGAACTGCTTTTTCCGGACGATTATGTAAATAATATTACTGAAAGACTCAATCTCTATACAAAATTGAACGAGCTAAAAAACGAAACCGAACTTCAAAAATTTGAAAAGGAATTACTCGATCGTTTCGGGGAAATGCCAAAACAAGCAGAGGATTTATTGAACAGCGTTCGCATAAAATGGATTGCAATTTCAATGGGCTTAGAGCGCGTGGTGATGAAGCAGAAAAAGTTGGTTGGCTATTTTGTGGCAGATCAGCAAAGTTCGTTTTATCAAAGTGCGAGTTTCACAAAAGTGCTTCAATACGTGCAAAGCCATCCGCAAAAAGTGACGATGAAGGAAAAACAAACCCGCAACGGCTTGAGGTTGTTACTTACTTTTGATGGTATTTCTTCAGTAGAAAAAGCACTTCGGGCTTTGGAGCCGTTTTCTGAATAACAAATCATTTCATTTCGTATATTTGGTTTATGTCTACAACAAATAATTTTACTGTTGAACAACTTGCCGAAGCTTTTCAGGAATTGAGTATTTCTGAAAGAGCAAAGCTTGCATCTCTTCTACCAGAAAATTGGTTTGAAAATTCAAATGATTTGACTGAAATCCAGAAACAAGCTTTGGATTTTGCTTCAGAAAAGGAAAATGAAGGAAGAGCGGTTTTTCATACATGGAAAGAAGTTGAAAATTATGTGAAGAGTAGAAGATGATGGGCAACTATCGAATTTTGATAGAAGAAGATGCAAAATTCGATATTGCCGATGCTTACGATTGGTATTCAAAAATATCATTGAAAATTTGCGCATCCTTTCTTTCTGAAATAAAGAAAACCATAGCCCATTTATCGAAAAATCCTTTTATTTTTCAATTAGTTTATAAGGATTTTAGACAAGTTCCAGTCAAAAAATTCCCGTTCGTTATTCTTTACAAAATTGATTCGGAAAAGGTGAAAATTTTTCGAGTTTTCCCAACAAATATGAATCCTGAGAATAAATTTAAGGTTTTCAGAAAATAAGTAATATCCCCTAAAATCAACTAATGTCGGGCAAATGTCGGGTGAAATTCACTTGAAAAGATTGCACTATCTTTACTGCCATTGTACTATTGCTTCATAAAATCTTAGATAATGAAACAACCAGAACTCGGCCAGAAAATTTTAGAACTTCGCAAACAAAAAGGGTTTACGCAGGAAGAACTTGTGGAGCAATGCAACATAAACGTGCGTACCATCCAGCGCATTGAGGCCGGTGAAGTTACTCCGCGAAGTTTTACCCTAAAAACCATATTAAATGTCTTGGGCGAAGATTTGGAGCATCTCAATAATGATAATACTTCAACACCCTTCAATTTAAAAGACCTTGGTTTTTCTATTGTATACATTAAACTGGCCTGGATTTGCGGGCTTGTATATTTTCTCTCTGGTTTTGTTGAATATGCCGTAGATTATGCCCGCTTTTATGAAGATGAATTAATAGTTTCAAAGGAAATTTACATTAGTATAAAATTTATAGTAATGATATCCTTTATATATTTTTTATGGGGCTTCGTTTTATGTGGTAAAATTTTCGACAATTATTTGCTGAAAATTGGCGCTTTCTTTTTAATTGGAACTACCATTTTATTCTATAGTTATGATATGGTTTCGCTGTATTTTTCACCGTTTTATTTAGAATATGTTATCGTTGCACAATCTTTATTGTATGGTATAGGAAGTGTAGTTTTTGGGTTGGCATTGATGAGATTGAAAAATCCGTTTGGGAAAATTCCAGAAATTGCCGGCGGCTTTGAAGTAGTAAGCGGTATTTTATTAACTCTCGTTTTTATGGCGTGGTTAGGGCTAATCTTTTTAATACCAGCCGTAATCCTGCAAATAATACTTCTTTATAAAGCAGAAGAATTTATACGGAAGGAATCGGGAGAATAAGCTATTTCTTAAGTTATCCGTACAATCACTAATCAAACAAAGGGGAAGATAAATACCTATCGCCCCTATCGCAAATTACGGCTACAATTACGCCGCTCTCTATGGTTGTGGCCAATTTTAATGCTGCGGCTACGCTGCCGCCACTGCTCATTCCGGCAAAAACGCCTTCATCTTCAGCCAGCCGTCTGGTCGTGTGGGTAGCTTCTTCTTCACTTACCTCAATAATTTGGTCTACTTTCTTTGGATTAAAAATTTTCGGCAAATATGCTTCCGGCCACTTTCTGATTCCAGGAATTTTAGCCCCGTCTGTAGGTTGTGCACCAACAATCTGGATGTCTTTATTTTTTTCCTTCAAAAAAGTGGAAGTGCCCATAATAGTGCCGGTAGTGCCCATGGCCGATACAAAATGGGTTATTTTTCCTTCGGTATCTTTCCAAATTTCGGGGCCTGTACTTTTATAATGGGCTTTCCAATTATCTTCATTTGCGAATTGATTAAATGAATAATAACCATCTTCGGCCACTTTTTTTTCAGCATAATCTCTGGCACCTTCTATTCCAACTTCGTTGGAAGTTAAGGTTACGTGGGCGCCATAAGCCCGCATGGTTTGAATGCGTTCCTTGGTAGAATTCTCGGGCATTACAAGCTCTATATTCAAATTAAAGATGCCGGCTATCATGGCCAAGGCAATGCCCGTATTACCACTAGTGGCCTCAATTAATTTTGAATTTTTATCAATTTCACCTCTATCCAGCGCCGATTTGATCATATTATAGGCGGCACGATCTTTTACGCTCCCGCCCGGATTTTGCCCTTCCAATTTTAAAAGCAAGGATATATTGGGGTTGGTAATTAATCTCTTGGATTTAATTAATGGGGTATTCCCAATAAAGTCTACTATGGATTTATACATTGGAAGCAGTTTTAATTTTTACCTGATTGGTGTTGGAAACAATAGAATTGGGTGCTATAGAACTTGTAATCCAAGTGTTTCCGCCCACTATACTATTGGCGCCAATAGTTGTTTCGCCGCCTAAAATAGTGGCATTTGCGTAAATAACTACATTTTCCTCAACCGTTGGATGTCGTTTTATGTTGCGCAAATTTCTGGCAACCGAAAGGGCGCCCAAAGTAACGCCTTGATATATTTTCACATTGTTTTTTATAACCGTGGTTTCTCCTATTACGGTGCCAGTTGCATGGTCCAGGAAAAAGTATTCTCCTATCTGTGCGCCCGGATTTATATCTGCGCCCGTAATATGGTGGGCGTATTCGCTCATAAGTCGTGGCACCAAGGGCATGCCTACTTTATAAAATTCGTGGCTCAATCTATAAATTACAATTGCGAAAAACCCGGGGTACGACAGGTAAATTTCTTCTATTGAATTTGCCGCCGGGTCGCTTTTAAGAAATGCTTCTGCGTCCTTATTTAATTTTTCAAGGATCTCGGGAAGTTTTTTAAGGTAAGATTCCCACAGTCTTTTACAGGGTTTTGTGGGTTCCCAGCAGGCAATTTCTGCCAATTCCTCGAAGCGGGTTTCCAAAATTTCCAAGTTTTTTGAAACGGAAGTCTCTGAATCGAAAAGAGTATAAAACAGAAGATCCGTAAACTCTTCGGTCTTTGCTTTTAACCTATATTTTAAGTTGGGATTTTCTTTCTGTCTTTGAATTGCTTGAATTATATCTTTCTTCATAACTGCTATAATTAATACGGCGAATTAAAGAGGTAGGCCTTGTGTATTTAAAATTACATAATTTCAATTGGAACTGCCCAATTTCAGAAGTGGTAAAAGGCATTTTCGAAATGTTCCAGTTTTTCTTCCTTTTTATTTTTCAGAATAGCAATAATATCGAAGCGCACTTCCGCAATTAGTTCATTTGAAATAATGTATTCATTGGCCGCCTTAACCAAAAGTTTGATTTTTGCTGGCGTTACAAAGCTCTGCGGATCGCCAAAAAAATCGTTGTTCCTTGTTTTTACTTCAACCATTACAATAAAATTTTCTTCTTTTTGGGCAATAATATCAATTTCCGCTTTGTTGAAAAAGAAGTTGCGGCACAGAATTGTATAGCCGTTTTTCATTAAATATTGGGCGGCCAATTCTTCTCCTAATTTTCCGAGGTCGTTGTGTGTTGCCATTATTCTAAAAATACCAAATTTTACGCTTCAAATTCGAAAGATGAAATTGGAATTTGGAATTTATTTTTTGGAATTTCTTAAAATTTTAAAACGGTTTTTGTGGTTGTTATCTCCAGCTCCACCTTTCTTCCTATAATTAAGGCTCGGTTGTCTTCAATATGCCCTGCGGGAAAGTCGAAAATTACAGGATAATTATATTCTTTAACTGCATCTAAAATAATCTCGTTAGTTGTTTTTCCGAAGGGAATTGGATTGTCATGCATATCTGTCATGCCGCCAACAATCAAGGCTTTCAGGTTTTTGAGCATACCATTTCGTTTTAAATTCATCATCATTCTATCAATGTGGTACAGATATTCGTCCAAATCTTCAATAAATAAAATCTTCCCATCTGTCTCCATTGCCGAATTGCTGCCGCAAAGCGAATACAGCACAGAAAGATTGCCGCCTATTAATTCGCCCGAATAATTTCCTTGATTAGCATTGGCATTTTCTGTTTTAAATTCAATACTATAATCTTCCCCAAACAGTACTTTTCTGATAGATGCGGCTGCTTCTTTTGATTTTTTTTCAATTCCCAAAAATATTTGGGCATGTAAAGTTTCAATTCCAAAATTGTGGATATGTGAATGCAGAACCGTCATATCACTATATCCTACTATCCATTTTGGGTTTTTCTTAAATTCTGAAAAATCCAACTTGTCGATAATCCGAACCGTGCCATAACCGCCCTTGGCGCACCAAATTGCTTTTATTTGGGGGTCGTCCAGCATTTGCTGAAAATCTGCAGCGCGCAACTCATCACTTCCCGCAAATTGGTTTTCCTCGGCATCGATAGTTTTTCCCAAAAATGCTTTCAAACCCCAACCTTCAAGAAATTGAATTGCAGGTTTTATTTCTTCCAGTGAAACTTTTCGTGCGGTGGAAACAATGGCAACCGTATCGCCTTGTTGAAGAGATTTAGGTGTTATCATGAATATATTTAAAACCACAAATTACTACATTTATATGTACTTTTGTGCTTTCAAAAAAAATTATGGATCAAAACCCAAATAGCCCCCTTTCGGCAAACAGATTTACAATTACCGCCGCCTTACCATACACTAACGGCCCCGTTCATATTGGTCATTTAGCAGGCGTTTATGTGCCTGCAGATATTTATGCGCGATATCAGCGACTTCAAAATAAGGATGTAGCCTTTATATGCGGAAGTGATGAACACGGCGTTCCCATTACCATAAAAGCGAAAAAGGAAGGTATTACGCCACAACAGGTGGTAGATAAATATCACGCAATCATTAAAAAAAGTTTTGAAGATTTCGGGATATCGTTTGATAATTATTCGCGCACTTCCGCAGAAATTCACCATACAACGGCTTCAGAATTTTTCAAAAAGCTTTACGAAGACGGTAAATTTACTGAAGAAATTACCGAGCAGTTATATGATGAAGAAGCCAACCAATTTTTGGCAGACAGGTACATAACCGGTACTTGCCCAAAATGCGGGAACGAAGAGGCCTATGGCGATCAATGCGAAAAATGTGGAACCAGTTTAAACGCCACCGATTTAATTAATCCGAAAAGTGCTATTTCGGGGAATGTGCCTATTTTAAAGGAAACAAAACACTGGTTTTTACCTTTAAATGAATATGAAGATTTCCTAAAACAATGGATACTTGTTGACCATAAAAAAGATTGGAAAACCAACGTTTACGGCCAGTGCAAAAGCTGGATTGATGACGGTTTGCGTCCGCGTGCCGTAACCCGCGATTTGGATTGGGGAATTCCAGTACCGGTTGAAGGTGCCGATGGAAAAGTGCTTTATGTTTGGTTTGATGCGCCTATTGGTTATATTTCTTCAACCAAGGAATGGGCAGAAAGGGAAGATAAAAACTGGGAGGATTACTGGAAAAATGAAGAGACTAAAATGCTTCATTTTATTGGGAAAGATAACATCGTTTTCCACTGCATTATTTTTCCTGCCATGTTGAAAGCGGAGGGCAGTTATATTCTGCCAGAAAACGTTCCCGCAAACGAATTTTTAAACCTTGAAGGCAACAAAATTTCAACCAGCAAAAACTGGGCGGTTTGGTTGCACGAATACTTGGAAGATTTTCCAAACCAGCAGGATGTTTTACGGTATACATTAACGGCCAATGCGCCAGAAACAAAGGATAACGATTTTACGTGGGCAGATTTCCAGGCCCGAAATAATAATGAATTGGTTGCCATTTTCGGAAATTTCATCAACCGCGTACTAGTTTTAACCGATAAATATTACGACGGAATTGTGCCAAAACCTGCATCTTTTTCAGAAATAGATGAACAGACTTTAGCTGAATTAAAGGCATATCCTGCGGTAATTGCAAGTTCAATTGAGCGTTACCGTTTCCGTGAAGCGCAGGGCGAATTGATGAACGTAGCCCGTCTCGGAAACAAATATTTGGCAGACGAAGAGCCGTGGAAAACTATTAAAACCGATGAAGAACGCACTAAGACAGTAATGTATGTTGCGTTGCAAATTGCTTCGGCATTGGCAGTTTTAAGTGAACCGTTTTTGCCGTTCACTTCAGAAAAATTGAAAAATATGCTCGCTTCGGCTCCGCTCAGCGACCGTCGTGCCCCGAGCGGAGACGAGGGATGGAACGATGTTTCTTCAAAAACAGAATTGTTAAAACCCGGCCATAAAGTTAACAAGGCCGAATTGCTTTTCAGCAAAATAGAGGATGAGCAGATTGAAGCACAATTGGATAAATTGAAACAGACTAAAATGGATAATACAGAAGATAAAATGCAGAGTAATGTGAATGAAATTAAGCAAAAGGATGGACAAATTCCATCGCAAAAAAGCTCGGAAATAGCCTCGCAGAAGGAAACCATTCAATACGAAGATTTCGTAAAACTCGATATGCGCGTGGGAACGATTTTGGAAGCTGAAAAAATGCCAAAGGCAGACAAGCTTTTGGTTTTAAAAGTTGATACGGGTATTGATATTCGAACCATAGTTTCCGGGATAGCAGAAAGTTTTAAGGCTGAAGAAATTATTGGCAAAAAAGTAACCGTTTTGGTAAACCTTGCACCAAGAAAACTTCGCGGTGTGGAAAGCCAGGGAATGATTTTAATGACCGAAAACGCCGATGGAAAACTTGTTTTTGTGAATCCTGGGGAAGAAGGGGTTGATAACGGAGCGACAATTAATTAAATTTTAATTTAAATAATTTCAAATCCTTCGATTTTTGGCCAGTTTCTGTCAGAACGAGGGATTTAATTTTTCTGCCAATGACCTCTATTTTAAAATACATAACCTCCCAAACCCAACTCCCTCAAATAAGCGTTGAAAACACAGTAAAGCTTTTAAACGAAGACTGCACCATTCCCTTTATTTCGCGTTACAGAAAAGAATTGACGGGCAATCTCGATGAGGTTCAAATTGGCGATATTGTTAAATACAAAGAGCAGTTTGAAACTTTGGAAAAACGAAAAACTGCAATCAAAAAATCTTTGGAAGAGCAGGAAGTTTTGAGTGCCGAGCTTAAGAAAAAAATTGAGGAAACTACTGATTTAATCGCTTTGGAAGATTTGTATTTGCCATACAAAAAGAAGCGAAAAACAAAGGCAGATACAGCACGCGAAAACGGTTTGGAGCCTTTGGCAAAAATAATAATGGCGCAGTCCCGAAGTCTCGGGAATGATGATATTTCTTCAATTGCTTTAAAATATGTGAAAGGCGAAGTGAAAAATGAAGAAGAAGCTTTGGAAGGCGCGCGCCACATTATTGCTGAATGGATCAACGAACGCACCGATATTCGGAATATGCTTCGAAACCAATTGGAGCGGTTTGCAACAATTTCTACCAAAGTTGTGAAGAAAATGGAAGATGACGAAAAGGCGCAAAAATTCCGTGATTATTTTGATTGGAACGAAGCGTTAAATAAAATTCCATCGCACAGATTATTGGCAATTCTTCGTGCAACGTCCGAAGGTTTTATTCGTCAAAAAATTGAAATTGATGATGAAAAAGCGCTGTCAAAAATTGAAGATCGCCTTGTAAAAACAAACGATGCCGCCTCAAAACAGATAAAGTTGGCTATTGAAGATAGTTACAAAAGGCTGTTATTTCCCGCCCTTTCAAACGAGGCATTAACTTCGGCAAAAGATAAAGCAGATGAAACGGCAATCAATGTTTTCGCAAAAAATTTAAAACAATTATTACTCGGTTCCCCATTGGGCGAAAAGCGGGTTTTGGCAATCGATCCAGGTTTTAAAAGTGGTTGTAAAATTGTTTGTCTCGATGCACAAGGAAATCTGCACCACAACGAAACTATTTATCCGCACGCACCAAAAAACGATACCAAAGGCGCGATGAAAAAAATAAGTTCGCTCGCCGATGCCCATAAAATTGAGGCAATTGCCATTGGTAACGGAACTGCTTCCCGAGAAACAGAGCAATTTATAAAACGAATCCAATTTAAAAATGCAATGCAGGTTTTTGTGGTTAGCGAAGCTGGTGCATCCATTTATTCAGCTTCAAAAATTGCGCGGGATGAATTCCCGAATTACGACGTTACGGTACGTGGCGCGGTTTCCATCGGTCGGCGTTTGCAGGATCCGTTGGCTGAGTTGGTAAAAATTGATGCCAAATCCATTGGGGTTGGACAATATCAGTACGATGTGGATCAAACAAAATTGAAGAATTCGCTGGACACTTCGGTGGAATTATGCGTGAATTCGGTTGGCGTAAATATAAATACGGCAAGTGTTCCGCTGTTGAGTTATGTTTCCGGCATTGGCCCGAAATTAGCTGAAAATGTTGTGAATTATCGCGAGGAAAATGGCGCATTTTCGTCGAGGGAAGCAATAAAAAAGGTACCGCGTTTGGGCGGAAAAGCCTTTGAACAAGCCGCTGGATTTCTTCGAATAAAAAATGGCGATAATCCGCTGGATGATTCTTCCGTACACCCAGAAAGTTATGGAGTGGTTTCAAAGATGGCGAAAGATGAAAAAGTAAAAGTTTCAGAATTGATAGGAAATAAATCCCTTCTTCAAAAAATAAATCTGGAAAAATACACTTCAGAAAAAATAGGTCTTCCCACGTTGCAGGATATTTTAAAGGAATTGGAAAAACCTGGATTGGACATTCGTGAAGAGGCAAAAGTTTTCACTTTCAACCAAAATATTAAAACTATTTCTGATTTGCAGCAAGGACAGTTGCTTCCGGGTATTGTGAACAACATTACCAATTTTGGGGCATTTGTGGATATTGGAATTAAGGAAAGTGGCTTAATTCATGTTTCCAATCTTTCAGATTCGTTTGTGAAAGATGTGAATGAGCACGTGCATCTTCAGCAGCAAATTGTAGTGAAAGTCTTGGATGTTGATGTTCCGCGAAAGCGAATTCAGTTGAAACTCCACAAATTAAATGCTTAATAAAACTTTTCTACAGCGAATTGAATATTTGGAAATTGTAAGCTTAATTAAAAACTACAGATACAGCCCAAGTTTGATTTTCCAATAAGGCATTTTTTCTTCAAAATATTCGAAATAAGGTTTTAGCGCTTCAGGATTTTCAAGTTTTTTTTCCGCTTTTTTAATTTGCTGGATTTCTTCGGAAGTAATGAAATCTGAAAAGTCAAAATCTTCTCCTAATTGATGCATTTTGATGAAATGATTATAAACAGAATCTTCGGAAAGTCCTCGTTTGAATGCGATTTCCGAGGGCGAAAGATTTTCTTCCTTGAACAATTTATAGCTTTGTTCATGGGTGGGCAAATTTGTTTCCAAACCATCCAAATGCCGATTGATGACTTTTAGAAAATCATCGGCATATTTTTCCAGCTTGGCTTCCCCAACTCCGGAAACCTCGGCAAATTCGTCACGGGTTCGCGGTTTTTTGAATTCCATATCTTCCAAAGTGGCATCGCTGAAAACCACAAATGCGGGTTTGTTGATTTCCTGTGCAAATTTCAGGCGCAGTTCACGGAGTTTATCAAAAAGTTCGGCTCGTTTTCTTCGTACTTTTTCTACGGTAACTTTTTCCTTTTCCTGAATTATATTTGCCAGCCGCACTTTTTTTCCTTCAAATAAAACTTTATTAGCGAAGGGAGTAAGCAATAACCGACCGTTCTCGTGAAAGCGAATTTCCAATACGCCCTGATTCAAAAGTTGGATTACATATTGCTGCAGATCACGCCATGGAATATCTTTCGCCGCGCCGAAGGTTTTTATATGCTGATAACCTTTGTCAAAAACCTGTGCGTTTTGCGAACCACGCAACACATCCAAAACCATTCCCAACGCTTCCTGTTCCTGCAATCGCGCGACGGCGGAGCATACTTTTTGGGCAATCAGTGTTCCATCAAAATATTTAGGGGGCGTTTTGCAGATGTCGCAGTTGCCGCAATCTTCGGTTATGTGTTCGCCAAAATAGCCGAGCAGGGCTTTTCTGCGGCAACTTAAAGCTTCGGCAAATTGTTGCATTCTTTCAAGTTTTGCCAATTGATAGGTTTCTGTTTCGGTGCCTTCCGCAAATTTCCGAAGCATAATTACATCGGCAAAACTGTAAAAAAGGATAGTGTGTGCCGCCATACCGTCTCGCCCACTTCTTCCGATTTCCTGATAATAACCATCAATATTTTTTGGCATATTGTAATGGATTACCCAGCGCACGTTGCTTTTGTCAATGCCCATCCCGAAGGCAATCGTGGCGACAATTATGGGAGTGCGGTCGTTCAAAAAATTATCCTGCACGCTATTTCTTTCTTCGGAAGTTAAGCCGGCGTGGTATGCTTCCGCTTTATAGCCTTTGCTAATTAAAGTTGAAGCTAATTTTTCTGTACTTTTTCTGCTTAAACAATAAATAATTCCAGTTTCCTCGGAATGTTTTTTTAGAAAATCGAGAATCTGTTTATTGCGGTTTTGACCGGGGCGAACGTCTAAATATAAATTAGGACGGTCAAAGGAAGCGATAAAAGATTTGGCTTCCGAAATTGAAAGCTGGATAGAAATATCTTCGCGCGTTGCGCGATCGGCGGTTGCGGTTAAGGCAATTAGCGGAACTTTTGGAAATTGTTCCTTCAAACTTTTTAATTGCGTATAGGCTGGGCGAAAATCGTGGCCCCAACTGGAAATACAGTGTGCCTCATCAACTGCGAAGAGACTGATTTTTATTGAATTGAGAATAAAATTCAATTGTGGAAGACTTTCGGGAGCTACGTAAAGTAATTTCAAGTTGCCGTTTTGAAGGTTTTTTAGAACCAACTGTTGCTCCTCATATGGCTGGGAACTGTTGACGAAAGCCGCGGAAATTCCGTTGGATTTTAGTGCATCTACTTGATCTTTCATTAAGGCAATAAGGGGCGAAATGACGATTGCCGTTCCGTCCAGAGCCAAAGCTGGCAATTGAAAACACAATGATTTTCCACCGCCGGTTGGCATAACGGCAATAGTGTCTTTTTGATCTAAAACGTTGTTTATTATTCCTTCCTGGTTCGGAAGAAATGTATCGTAACCGAAATGGGTTTTGAGTAACTCGAGAATATTTTGCTGGGTAGTTGTTTCCATTTTTTGTAAAAATAGCGATTCGAAATCTTTAAAAAAAAGCCCCCACAAAAAAGCAGGGGCTTGATTGGCCAGTCATTTATTTACTCCCCAGCATGACTAGCTCGTTGCATACTACCTCGGTAATATATCGTTTTACCCCTTCTTTGTCATCATAGGATCGTGAAGTCAGTTTTCCTTCTATTGCCACTTCCTTTCCTTTGGTTACATAGTTTTCAATAATCTCTGCGGTTTTTCCCCATGCTACTATATTGTGCCATTGGGTGTCTGTAATTTTTTCACCTTTTTGGTTTTTGTAACTTTCATTTGTGGCGATGCTGAATTTTGCAAGTTTCTTTCCACCATCAAGATTTACAATTTCGGGGTCGTTTCCCAAATTTCCAATCAACTGTACTTTGTTTCTAAGTGTGCTCATGATTTTAATTTTAATGTTAAACAATTGATACTATCGAAATTCATTTTATTCGACAGGACAAACTTACATTGGGTTGCAAATTTTAGCTGGTTGTTACGTATTTACTTTCGTTTATAGTTGTTTGTAGTCATTTGTAATTGGATATAAAATTGACAATCAAATACTTATGGATAGACGATTTCTATTAAAAATTTACGTACTTTCAATATTGAACAGTAACTTACCTTAAAAATACCTTTATGAACAGTAATAGATTGGAAGCCTTTAGCGATGGCGTGCTCGCCATTATCATCACCATTATGGTTTTGGAAATGAAAGTGCCGCACGGTACAGATTTAGAAGCGCTCGCACCCTTAGTGCCTGTTTTTTTAAGTTATGTTCTTAGCTTTATTTATTTGGGTATTTATTGGAACAATCACCACCATATGATGCATGCTGTAAAAAAAGTGAGCGGAGGTGTATTATGGGCAAACCTGCATCTGCTGTTTTGGCTTTCGTTAATTCCGTTTGTAACAGGATGGGTGGGTGAAAATCATTTTGCCGAATTGCCAATGGCACTTTACGGAGCCGTTCTGTTAATGGCCGCAATTGCCTACTTTATTCTTCAGAATAGAATTCTGGCTGTACAGGGAAAAGATTCACTATTAGCGAGAGCATTGGGTAACGATTTAAAAGGAAAAGCATCACCCATAATTTATATTGTTGCCATTATTGCTTCATTTTATAATGTATGGATTGCTGGAACACTATATATTTTGGTAGCGCTAATGTGGTTGATTCCCGATAAAAGAATAGAAATTATTTTTAAGGAAAGAGATTGATTACCAAGTTTGGCCTTTTAATTTCATTGCAGCCCTAAGTACATCCCGCTGGCTTATTTGGCCCGCGAGTTTGCCATTTTCTATTATCGGAAAACGGCGGTGTTTGGACTCCAAAAATTTATTGGCAGCATCCAGCACGTTCATTTCACCATCAATAGTATCAACATTTGTGATCATATGCTGTTCTACTTTCACGTCTTCCATGGGATGGTTGTGATAGCGGCAATCGCTTAATTGTTTCATGCAATCTCCTTCGGAAATAATGCCGACCAATTCATTTTTATCATTAACCACAGGACCTCCGGAGATTTTTTTCTTCAATAGAATTTCAATTACCTCAAGCACCGACTGCTCGGGTTTAAAAGTAGTGAGGTTGCGCGTCATATAATCTGAAACCTTAATTTTTTCCGAAGAACCTTTTTGGGGCTTTGCCCGTCTGCCCATAAAACTTTTAATTCCCATAATATCAAATTTTTGCGAACTTCTAATATAAGAATTTTTATGAAACCGCAGAAATGTACAAATCGGGAAGAAGAAAATCCCTCCAATTAAAATCGTATTTTTAACAATCTAAATTCCCAACCATGAAAAAATTTGGCGCCCTTCTTTCGCTCCTTTTGCTAATTGCTTTAATTTTTTATTCATTTTATGGATTGATGCCACATTACAGTGGAGCTGAAGCTGCGCCCGCTTCCACTTTTTCCGTGGATAGAGCTTTATTGCCACTCCGGGAAATTTCAAAAAAACCACATTACTTAGGCTCAGATGGTCACGAAGAAGTACGTGGGATTTTAATCTCAGAATTGCGAAAATTGGGCCTTGACCCACACATACAAAAAGGGTTTAGCTTAAACCCGGAATCCAGAACGCTTAATAAACCCATAAATATCGTGGCCCGAATTAAAGGTTCTGAAGATGGAAAAGCATTGTTGTTGCTTACGCATTATGACAGTGCACTTGTACCATCATTTGGAGCAAGTGATGCGGGGAGTGGGGTGGTTACTATTTTGGAAAGTGTTCGAGCGTATCTGGCTTCTGCCGAGATACCCAAAAATGATATCATAATTCTTTTTTCCGATGCAGAAGAAATTGGACTGGACGGAGCTAAACTATTTGTAAATCAACATCCGTGGGCTAAAAATGTGGGCTTGGTTCTCAATTTTGAAGCGCGCGGAAGCAGTGGTCCCAGCAATATGATTTTGGAAACCAACGGCGGAAACTCAAAATTGCTGAAAGAATTTATAGCTGCCAATCCAGACTTTCCGGTTGCTTCCTCTTTAATGTACAGCGTTTACAAAATGCTGCCCAATGATACAGATTCCACTGTTTTTAGGGAAGATGGAGACATTCCCAGTTTTTTCTTTGCCTTTATTGACAGCCACTTTAACTACCATACGGCCAACGATACTTTTGAAAATTTAAGCCGAAATAGCCTTGCCCATCAAGGAAGTTATTTACTCCCACTCATCCATTATTTTGCAAACACGGACATTTCAAACTTAATGTCTGAAACAGATAATGTATATGTGAATTTCCCTGTGATAAAAATGATAAGCTATCCGTTTTCATGGATTTTGCCGATGCTTATTTTTGCAACGCTGCTATTTCTGTTTCTTATTTTTTATGGACTTCACAAAAGAAGACTAAACGGAAAAAAGATGGCATTGGGCTTTGTTCCCTTTTTGATCTCCCTTATTTCGTGCGGAATCATAGGGTTTTTCGGGTGGAAATTATTGCTGTTACTCTACCCGCAGTATGCCGAAATCCAGCAAGGTTTCACCTATAACGGCCATTGGTACATTGCCTTTTTCGTCTTTCTTTCGCTGGCAATTACCTTTGCGGTTTACAAAAAGTTTACCACAAAATTCAACGAACCCTCATTATATGTTGCGCCACTACTTTTTTGGCTATTAATAAATTTGGCGGTTTTTATTATCCTGGAGGGGGCCGCATACTTTATAATTCCCGTGTTTTTTGGACTGCTTTCTTTTTTTGTAATGCTTCGGCAGGAACGGCCCAATCTTTTGGCGATGGCCCTTTTGGCAGCGCCTGCAATTTTCTTTTTCGCTCCGTTAATCCAGTTTTTCCCCGTGGGGCTTGGTTTAAAAATGCTGGTGATAAGTTGCGTTTTTACTGTTTTGCTTTTTACTTTGCTTTGGCCGGTTTTTGGGTATTATAAAATGAAAGGCTTGCTTTCAGCTTTATGTTTTCTCCTTGCTGCATTTTTCTTCATGAAAGCACACTCAAAAAATGATTTTTCCGAAGAACGAAAAAAGCCAAATAGCCTCGTGTATTATAAAGATGCCAATACGCAGAAAACCTATTGGCTTACGTACGACAAAGAAATTGATGAATGGACAAAGCAATATTTAGGCGAAAATCCCGAAAATGCTTTTTCCTATTTAGCCGATGTTCCCTATAGTAAATATGGTTTTGCATATAGTTTTGCCACCGATGCGCCAGAAAAAAACATTCCAGATTTTGAAATAATTTTAGAAGGAGATACTTTAGTTGAAAATATACGAAACGTAAACATCACAATTGTCCCGAAGCGAAAAGTAAATAAAATAGATTTGTACAGCACCGAAAACACTTCCTTTAAATCTTTGGAATTTAATGGACAGAAAATGCCAATTTCAAATAAAACGAAAGACTATCGGGGTACGAAAAATTCGGCGTTGATAAATTATTACCTTTCTGAAAATGATTCTCTAAAAGTGAATTTTTCCGTAGAAAAAGGCGATCCGGTTTCATTTAAAGTAATGGAATATTCCTTTGATTTGATGGATAATCCACAATTCCAAATAGAAAAAAGGCCTAATTATACAATGCCGAAGCCTTTTGTTATTACGGATGCAGTTGTAGTGAAACGAACTTTTTCAGTAGATTCCTTAAAAATGAAAATTTCAGATACAATTACAACAACCAACAAAACAATTTTAAACAATGAATAAAACCGTGGCAATTGCAGGCATGGGATGGCTTGGACAGCCTTTGGCATATCAATTGGCCACTTTGGGCTACACGATAAAAGGTTCGGTAACTACCGTTGAAAAAGCGGCAATTTTACAACAAAATGGTTTTGACGCCTATCCTCTTGAAATTTCCGAAAGCGGAATTATAGGCGAGGTAAAAGCACTGTTAAGCAGTGCGGATTATTTGATAATAATGATACCTCCTGGCCTTCGAAAAAACACAGGGGCTGATTATGTTTTGAAAATGGCCCATTTGCTTGAAGCCATAAAGAAATCTAATGTTTCAAAAATTATTTTTGTTAGCAGTACTTCGGTTTATGATGATTCACAGGGAAAAGTTACCGAAAAAGATGATCCTAAACCAGAGACCATTGCGGGAAAACAGTTGCGGCAAGTGGAGGAATTGTTGATAAATTCAAAAGAAATACAAACCACGATAGTACGTTTCGGAGGCTTAATGGGAGGAAACAGAAATCCCGCAAAATACTTGGCGGGCCGTAAAGATTTGGCAGATGGAAATGCGCCGGTCAACCTTATTCACCGTGACGATTGTATAAATATTTTGATTGAAGTTTTAAAACAGGATGCCTTTGGAAAAGTATTTAATGCCGTAAACCCCAACCATCCAAAAAAATCTGAGTACTACATTAAAAAGGCGAAAGAATTAAATTTAAGTCCTCCAAGTTTTTCAAAATCCAATCGCGGTGAAATTTTTAAACAAGTAGATTCGGAAAATCTTAATTCTATTCTGAATTATTCTTTTAAAACTTCCATATAAAAAAAGGAGCTATTTGCAGCTCCTTTTTATTTCAATATATTTTAAAAAACTACCAAATACGCACTCTATCTTCAGGTGCAAGGTACATTGGGTCGCCTTCTTTAATATCAAATGCTTCGTAAAAAGCGTCAACATTCAGCAATGGTTGTGTAGCACGAACCTTTCCGGGAGAATGCGGGTCAGTTTTTACCTGGTTTCTAAGTGCTTCATCACGAGATTTTGTGCGCCAAACTGTGGCCCAACTCATAAAAAAACGTTGTTCTGGTGTTAATCCATCAATATTTTCTGGGCGTCCGTTTTCTTTGTAAAAACGTTGTAAACCATCATAGGCGCCCAATATTCCGCCAAGATCGCCAATGTTTTCACCCAACGTAAATTTACCGTTAATGTAAACACTGTCCAATACTGCAACATTGCTGTATTGCTCGGCAAGTTTGTCGCCACGCTCGGTAAAGTTTTCAAGATCTGTTTCCGTCCACCAGTTCACCAAATTTCCGTTCGCGTCAAAACGAGAACCGCTGTCATCAAAAGCGTGGGAAATCTCGTGCCCGATTACTGCGCCAATTCCACCGTAATTTACAGCCTCGTCAGCTTTATAATCATAGAAAGGCGGTTGAAGGATGGCAGCTGGGAAAACAATCTCGTTGTTGAAAGGATTGAAATACGCATTCACCGTTTGTGGGCTCATTCCCCATTCGGTACGGTCCACAGGCTCATCTATTTTTTCAAGATTGTCTTTCAGATTCCAAGTTTGCACGGCAACCATATTGTCGTAATAGGTATTACCTGTCTTGACTTCCATGGAAGAATAATCTTTCCACTTATCGGGATATCCTATTTTTACTGTGAAATTATCAAGCTTTTCGATAGCTTTCACCTTTGTGCTGTCGCTCATCCAATCTAACGCATTGATTCGGTCTTTGTAAGCAGCAATAATATTTTTGATCATTGACTCTGCTTTTTGTTTTGCTTCTGGCGGAAACATTTCATCTACATACAATTTTCCTAAAGCTTCGCCCACGCTTCCGTTAACGGTATTTAGTGCGCGCTCGTCTGCAGGCTTTTGTTTTTTGGTACCTTTTAGCGTAGTTTCATAAAAATCAAAACTGGCTTTTTCAATTTCCGTAGTTAACATTCCAGCTGAACTGTTAAGTGTTGACCAGCGCATAACGGTTTGCCAAGTATCAAAATCTGGTTTGTTGAACATTTGCTTCAATGTTTCCATATACTTTGGCTGCATCACAATAACGGTATCCATTTTTTTGGTAATGTCCATATCGTCAAAAGCTTCTTCCCATTGAATTTGTGGAAGCATTTTTTGCAACTCAGGAATGCTTCTGGGATTGTTGAAGTTTCTAAAATCGCGGCTCGCCACTTTGTCCAATCTTGGGGTAGCGAGTTTGGTTTCAAAAGCGAGAATAGTCTCAGCTTGTTTACGTGCAGACTCTTCTGTATCACCCAAAAACTGTAGCATACGCGTAATATGATCTACATATTGCTGGCGTATTTTTACAGAAGCAGGGTCTGTATTGGTATAAAAATCGCGGTCTGGAAGGCCAAGCCCGCCGGGGGTAATATATGCCGAGTTAATGGCGCTATTGTTTGGGTTTGAAAAAGCTGCAAGCCCCAAAAATGGTTGCGAAACAGCCACGGCATCCTCGGTCATTAATTTTTGAAAATCCTCCATACTATCCATGGCGGCAATTTTATCGAGCGTTGGTTTTAGGGGTTCAATTCCGGCTTCATTTCTCGCAACTGTATCCAACTTAGTTTCATAAATCATCAAAGCTTTTGCTTGGTCGGTTTCGGGAGCGTACTTTCCACTTTCCTTTGCTTTTGCCAAAATGTTCAGCATATCCTTACTGGTCTTTTTTCGTAAAATCGTGAATCCCGCCCAACTGGTTTCGTCATCTGGAATTTCATTGTTTTTCATCCAGTTTCCGTTCACGTAATTGTAAAAATCTGCTTTTGGACTTACCGTAGTGTCCATGTTTGCAAGAATAATTCCGTGTGGTTCGTTGTCTGCCACGGCCACTTCGGTTTTTTCTTTACAAGCGGTTGCAGCAACGGCAATAACCGTAAAGGCCACAACGGGTTTTAAAAAATTAGTATTCATTGTATGGTTTTAGATTAAAGTATTTATTTGAATAAAATTATACTGAAAGTATAAGTTGTGATTTAAGTGTGATTGTTACACTTTTTTGTTCTTTTTATCCTGAAGTTCTAAATTCATTATGGAATCTTTGTAGCGCTGTTGTTTCTTCAGTTCATTTTCTTCGTCTTCCTTTCTTGTGAAATCAATCTTGTCCTTTTGAAATTTTTCGTTCAGTTGGATAATCAAGTTTTTTACCGCCATGTTCATTTCACCTAAAGATTGCTGAACCTTCAACGAATCTATGGTAGCCTGATGCGAAGCCTGAAATAGTAATGCAGAACGCGTCTTCAGCACCATCAATCTGCTGTGGATGGGTTTGGTGTCAAGAGTATCGGGAATGTTTTTAAAAAGCGAATCAGCATACTCGCTTAAACGTTCCGTGCGGTTGCGCAAGTCTTGGTAATTGCTTCCGTTTGCGTTTTTTGCTTCCGTAAGAAAATCTTCAAGCACACCCCATTTTACGGCCTGTTCTTTTGCCGGAGCGGAAAGCTGTGGAAAGTCAAATTCCTCATTGCCAAAAATTATGGAAGCATCATTAGTTGGGGTCTGGATTTTGTTTTCTTCGGATGCATTTCCGCAGGAAAAAACAAAACCAATAATGATTAAAAGGGAAAAAATAAATTTCATAAAAAATACAAAGAGGCACAAAGATACTGGTAATTAAAGAAATGAACCACAAAATTTTTAAGTGCTGAAAGAACTGATAATATGTATATTTACAACTCATTTTTGAAAAAAGATACCGATGAAAAAGAGGATTCTAATTATTGGTGCCTGCGGACAAATAGGCACGGAATTGACCATCTACCTGCGCAATAAATTTGGCGCAAATAAAGTGATTGCTAGCGATATACGTGAAGGTGATGAGGAACTGATGAAGAGCGGACCCTTCGAGATTTTGGACGCCATGGATTACGACGCTGTTGAAGAAATAGTTATCCGTCACGAAATAACAGACGTTTATTTAATGGCGGCGATGCTTTCGGCTACTGCGGAAAAATTTCCAATGAAAGGTTGGAATTTGAATATGAATTCCCTTTTTCACGTGTTGAATTTGGCAAAGGATAAAAAAATTGAAAAAATATTTTGGCCCTCCAGTATTGCGGTCTTTGGACCCACCACTCCCAAGACAGACACTCCACAACGCACTGTAATGGAACCCAGCACGGTTTACGGAATAAGTAAGCAAACAGGGGAGCGCTGGTGCGAATATTATTATAACCGTTATGGTGTAGACGTTCGGAGCATTCGTTATCCGGGGCTAATCAGCTATAAAACCCTTCCGGGCGGCGGCACGACAGATTATGCCGTAGACATTTACCATAAAGCCATAAAGCACAAAAAGTATATATGCTTTCTTAATGCCGAAACCACTTTGCCAATGATGTTTATGGACGATGCCATTAAAGCCACCGTAAATATTATGGAAGCTGAAAAGGAAAAGATAAAAATTAGAAGTTCCTATAATTTATCAGGAATGAGTTTCAATCCTGAAGAAATTACTGCGAGTATCCAAAAACACATTCCCGAATTTAAAATAACCTACGAGCCCGATTTTAGACAGGCAATTGCAGACAGCTGGCCACAGAGTATAGATGATAGTGAGGCACAAAAGGATTGGGATTGGAATAGTGAAATTTCTCTGGATGAAATGACGGACATTATGTTAACTAATTTGAAGGTGAAGTATTAAACTATTTCTCTTCCTCCAATTCAACTTCAAGAATATTTGCGGTTCCATTTTTTCCTTCATTGGAAATATAAAGTGTGCCGTCTGGAGCAAAGGTTATTCCCTCCGGTTGGGGAAAAGATTCTTTATATAGTTTGTGCAATTTTAGAAGCTTGCCCAAAGTGTCCATAATTAAAAGCTGTGGGTTTTTTGCTTCCAAAATATAGAGGTGTCCATTTTGTGGGTTTATTGCAATGTCTGAAGGGAAGAAGTTTGAAAAGAGGTCTACATCGTCATCTGCGTCTTTTGATTTGAAAATAGGGTCGTCCAATGGAATTTTCAATAACGGTAAGGTTTTCGTTTTTTTTGTTTCAAGGTCAAATGCGTAAATTCCTTTATAATTTTTACTGTTTGGGTCTATGTCTTTAACGGTAAAAAGCAAACGATTGTGGACGGAATCTGTCACTATTGATTCCATATTGTTTCTTCCTGAAAAAGGGATTTGGTATTGATTTGTTTGAAAATTGGCGTTCAAATAATTTTTAATTTCAAAAAGGAGGCCGCTGCTTTCCATTACATAGGCTGTGCTATCAGCAGTTGTTATGCCTTCGTAATCACCCGATTTTGCAAAATTTATTTTTTTTTCAACCAGATTTGTCGCGAGATTGTAGATGAAAATAATTCCTTCCTCGTCCTGTATGCAAGCAATTTTGTCTTCAGAAATCCACTTTATTCCTGATATTTCATTTAAATCTACCGGCATCTCCCATTTGCGAACTATGGTATAGGTCTCTTCTTCCAAACGTGGGTTGAGCGCTGGGTTTTCAAATGCATACCAAAGAATTCCCACAAATGCAAGCACACCAACTATTATAAAAAAAGCAATTCTATTTTCTCTCATAACCGGTTTTTAGATAAAACATAAATTAAGGGAAATAATATTAGTCGCTCCTTAAAGTTATTATAAAAAATAAAGAGAATGCTTTTTTGAAGTGCCCAGGATGTTACTATTTTGCCTTTGCAAAAAAAAATAGTAGCCTCACCAAGAATCGAACTTGGATCTAAAGTTTAGGAAACTTCTATTCTATCCATTGAACTATGAGGCCTAATTAAAAGTTACAAATTTAATTATTTTAGAATTAGTACTTAAAGATCGGGCGTATTGAAAGCGGTATATTATTTTTTCTTTAAACGCTTGCGAAGCATACACAAGACCCCAATCTCTTCTTTGGATAAATTCTCGGCTTTTCCCAACAATCTGTTTATTTCATCTTCAAAATTATGTAATGTCCGCCCATTCGTGTAATTTTCAATAATCCGCGGATCGATATAAGAACTTCGGGCTACGGAAGGTGTATTTCCAAGTTTTTCAGAAACCCGATTTACAGCTTCTTTTATATTTTGGTCCAAAGTTTTTTGGTGATTTTCCTCAACTACTCCCAATTCATCCAAAGCAATTGCCGCGATGAGCGTACCGGCCCAGGTTCTAAAATCCTTCGCTGAAAAATCCTCGCCCATTATCTCGCGAATGTAGGCGTTAAGATCGTCGCTCTTTACATCTACTATCTGATTGTTCTCATCTAAATATTTAAAAATCTCATACCCTGGCATATTATCGATTTCTTGAACAATCTTGGCCAATTTTTTATCTATAATATGTTTTTTCTGGTCTTGTCCCGATTTTCCTTTATAAGAAAAAATGAGTTCATCGTCTTCAATGGTAAGATGCTTGTGCCGCATGGTTGTTAGTCCATAGCTTGCATTTTCCTTGGAATATGCCTCGCTCCCTGGTCTAAAAAAAGCTACATCCAAAAGGCGAAGCATGGTTGCCAATACTTTATTCCGCGTTAATTTTCTTTTCCGAAGATGCTGGCCAGTTACGCGCCTCATATGCTCCAATTGGTCGGCAAAATCAATGATGCGATCAAACTTTTTGGCATTTTGGCGTTCGGTATATTTGGGATGGTAAATGTATTGTTTGCGGTCCTTGTCGTCCCTTCCCGTAACCAAAAGATCTGCGTTTGGGTCTTCACTTATTTCCACATCGGTCCAAGCAGGTGGAATGACGAGGGATTTTATCCACAAGCGAATTTCTTTATCTTTTATGGTATTGCCGTTTTCGTCTTTAAAGGTAAAACCCTTGCCGTGTTTTTTTCTTTGATACATAGCCTTTTTTAAATTTAAAAGTAAGACAAAATTTAATTTTTAATTCTATTACTGTTGCTCCAAAGAATTTTAATTTAAATGGTTTTACATATGTTTTACCCATCAAAAACACAAAAGCCTCTACATTTCTGTAAAGGCTTTGTCTAACTGTGCTCCTCCTCTTGGGCTCGAACCAAGGACCCTCTGATTAACAGTCAGATGCTCTAACCAACTGAGCTAAGGAGGAATTTTGCGTTAGCG
>Ga0209344_10001220_pt1 | contig 35091 bp, 38 predicted proteins | sample Cruoilmetagenom6_FD_187293 | JGI IMG/M metagenome (GOLD analysis project Ga0209344, IMG submission 187293) | Oil polluted marine microbial communities from Coal Oil Point, Santa Barbara, California, USA - Santa Barbara Oil Seep Sample 6 (SPAdes)... | ecosystem: Environmental > Aquatic > Marine...
GGGGGCATTGGCCCCTGGCGCATGCGACCATCGGACAATGACCAAAGGGAGGAATAACCGATGAAAAAGAAACTTCTGACAGCGCTTGTCGCTGCGGTGATGGCGGCAGGGCCCGCCCTGGCCGACCTCAAGATCGTCGATACCAGCTATCGCACCGGGCCTTACGCGGCCAATGGCATCCCGTTCTCGGACGGCTACCAGGACTATTTCACGCTGCTCAACGAGCGGGACGGCGGCATCGGCGGCGAGGCGATCAACCTCGTGGAATGCGAAACCGGCTACAACACCGAAAAGGGCGTCGAATGCTACGAGGCGACCAAGGGCGACGGTTCGCTGCTCTATCAACCGCTGTCCACGGGCATCACCTATCAGCTCATTCCCAAGGTGTCGTCGGACAAGATCCCGCTTCACACCATGGGCTACGGGCGCACCTCGGCCAAGAACGGCAAGGTCTTTGAATGGGTGTTCAACTATCCCGCAAACTACTGGGATGGCGCCAGCCATGCGATCACCCACATTCTCGAGCAGAATGGCGGCGACATCAGCGGCAAGTCGGTTGCGCTGGTCTATCACAACTCGGCCTATGGCAAGGAACCGATCCGCACACTGGAAGGGCTGGCCGAGAAGCACGGCTTCAACCTGACGCTGCTGCCGGTCGATCACCCCGGTCAGGAGCAGAAATCGCAGTGGCTTCAGATCCGCCGCGAAAGCCCCGATTACGTGATCATGTGGGGCTGGGGCGTCATGAACCAGGTCGCCATCCAGGAAGCCGTGAACATCCGGTTCCCGATGGAGAACTTCATCGGCATCTGGTGGTCGGGTTCGGAGAACGACGTGAAGGCCGCGGGCGATCGTGCCAATGGCTACAAGGCGCTGACCTTCCACAACATCGGCTCGAACTACCCGATCTATGACGACATCCAGAAATACGTCGTCGACACCGGCAAGGCCGCAGGTGCCGGCGATCAGATCGGCTCGGTTCTCTATAACCGCGGGATGTATGCCGCGATGCTGGCCGCCGAAGCGATCAAGACCGCTCAGGAGATCCACGGCACCGCCGCGATCACCCCTGAAATGATGCGCGACGGCATGGAAAACCTTGAAATGACCGAAGAAAAGATGGCCGGACTGGGCCTTCCCGGTTTCGGTCCCGAGTTCAAGGTGAGCTGTGAAAACCACGGCGGTAACGGCTTCGGCGCCGTGTCGCAATGGGATGCGGAAGCCGGTGAATTCAAGCTGATCACCGAGTATTTCCAGTCGGATCAGGACATCCTGCAGCCGCTCATCGAAGAAGATTCGATGGCCTATGCCAGCGAAAACAACATCGAGCTGCGCTGCCAGTAAGCGTGGCCACATGAAGCGGGCGCGGCGGGCTGACCGCCGCGCCCGGACCTGACGACCGGGCCCCGCGAGGGGGCGAACGAGCGAGCGATTTGGAGAGACACATGCCCGACGCAGCAGCACGCACCGACGAGATGATTCTCGAGGTCAACAACATCGAGGTGATCTACAACCACGTGATCCTTGTGCTGAAGGGCGTCAGCCTCAGCGTGCCCAAGGGCGGGATCACCGCGCTTCTGGGCGGCAACGGCGCGGGCAAGACCACCACGCTCAAGGCGATCTCGAACCTGCTCAAGTCCGAACGCGGCGAGGTCACCAAGGGCTCGATCCTTTATCGCGGCAAGCGGGTGCAGGACCTGATGCCATCCGACCTGGTGAAGACCGGCGTGATCCAGGTGATGGAGGGGCGTCATTGCTTCGAGCACCTGACCGTCGAGGAGAACCTTCTGACCGGCGCCTATACGCGCGGCTCCAGCCGTGGCGAGATCGATGCCGACCTGAACATGGTCTATGACTATTTCCCCCGCCTCAAGGAACGCCGCCGCAGTCAGGCGGGCTATACCTCGGGGGGCGAACAGCAGATGGTCGCCATCGGGCGCGCCCTGATGAGCCGCCCCGAGACGATCCTTCTGGATGAACCCAGCATGGGCCTTGCGCCGCAGCTGGTCGAACAGATCTTCAACATCGTGAAGTCGCTCAACGAGAAGGAGGGCTATACCTTTCTTCTGGCCGAGCAGAACACCAATGTCGCGCTGCGCTTCGCGCATTACGGCTACATTCTGGAATCCGGGCGCGTGGTGATGGACGGCCCCGCCGCCGCGCTGCGCGAAAACCCGGATGTAAAGGAATTCTATCTGGGCATGTCGGACGAGGGGCGAAAGAGCTTTCGTGACGTGCGCAGCTATCGCCGGCGCAAACGCTGGCTCAGCTGATTTTCGACCCCGTTTCGGGGGCATTTGACAGGGGCCGCGCGATGCGGCTTTCAGAGGGATACGGGATGTCCGATTACTTCGACGAACTGGAAACGCGCAGCAGCGACGAAAGGCAGGCGGCGATTGCCCGCGCCCTGCCCGAGCAGATCGCGCGCGCCAAGGCGCTGCCCGGATATGCAGGCAGCCTCGGGGACGTGGACAGCGCGGCGATCCGCTCGGTTGCGGATCTGGCGGCGCTGCCGGTGCTGCGCAAATCCGATCTCGGGCGCGCGCAGGCGGGGGCGGCGCCCTTTGGCGGGCTGACCACGCGCAATGCCGCGCAGTTTGCCCATATCTTCCAGAGCCCCGGCCCGATCTACGAACCGGGCAGCGACAGCCATGACTGGTGGCGCATGGGCCGCTTCCTTCATGCCTGCGGCGTGGGCAAGGGCGATATCGTGCAGAACTGTTTCGGCTATCACCTGACGCCCGCCGGAATGATCTTCGAAAACGGCGCGCGCGCAGTGGGGGCAGCGGTGCTGCCTGCCGGCACCGGGCAAAGCGAGCTTCAGGCGCGCGCAGCGCATGATATCGGCGTCACCGCCTATGCCGGGACGCCCGATTTCCTCAAGGTGATCCTCGACAAGGCCGAAGAGATGGGCCTTGCGCTTTCGATCACGCGCGCGGCGGTCGGGGGCGGGGCGCTGTTCCCGTCACTCAGACAGGAATACGCCGATCGCGGCATCGCCTGCCTGCAATGCTATGCCACCGCGGATCTTGGCAATATCGCCTATGAGTCATCGGCCCAGGAGGGGATGATCGTGGACGAGGGCGTGATCGTCGAGATCGTGACCCCCGGCACCGGCAACCCGGTCGCCCCCGGAGAGGTGGGTGAGGTCGTGGTGACCACGCTCAACCCCGACTATCCGCTGATCCGCTTCGCCACCGGCGACCTGAGCGCCGTGATGGAGGGCGCCAGCCCCTGCGGGCGGACCAACATGCGCATCAAGGGCTGGATGGGGCGCGCCGACCAGACCACCAAGATCAAGGGCATGTTCGTGCGCCCCGAACAGGTGGCGGCGCTGGTCGCAGGCCATGCCGAGATCGCCCGCGCCCGCGTCATCGCCAGCCGCGAGGGCGAAATGGACGTGATGACGGTGCAGATCGAAGCCAATGGCGGCGACGCGGACACCTTCTCGGGGTCCGTGGCCGAGGTGCTGAAACTCAAGGGCAGGATCGAGATCGTCGCCCCCGGCAGCCTGCCCAATGACGGCAAGGTGATCGAGGACCAGCGCAGCTACGACTGAGTGCTGCAAGGATCATCCGGCACCCCCGGCGCGCGATCTGCGGGCCGGGGCGCTGGTGGTCGGGTCCGGGATGCCTCCGGCGGGGATATTTCAGAACAGAAGAAGGCCCGGTCAGTCCGGGAAGGCGGCGGCGAGGGCGATTTCGACCATGTCGGCAAAGCCGGTTTCGCGCGCGGTGCTGTCGAGGGCCTCGCCGGTCTGCAGATGGTCGCTGACCGTAAGCACCGACAGGGCGCGCGCGCCGTGGCGGGCGGCGAGGGTGTAGAGCTCGGCGGTCTCCATCTCGACGGCCAGGATGCCGTGGCGGGTCATCTCTTCGTTGAGGTCGGGGCGTTCGTCATAGAATGTGTCGCTTGAATAGATGCCGCCCACATGCGGGGCGATGCCGCGCGCATCGGCGGCGCCTGCGGCGGCGGCAAGCAGGGTCCAATCGGCGCAGGGCGCGAAATTCAACTCGCGCAGGATCGTCGAAGAGGGCGTCGAGACCGCGCTTGCCGTCATGGCGAGGATCACGTCGCGCAGTTTCACATGTGGCTGCATCCCCCCGCAGGAGCCGATGCGGATCAATGTCCTGACCCCGAAATCGCGGATCAGCTCATTGGCGTAGATCGACAGGCTGGCCATGCCCATGCCGCTGCCGTGGATGGTCACGCGATGGCCGCGCCATGTGCCGGTATAGCCCAGCATCCCGCGGGTTTCGTTGATGCAGCGCGGTGCGTCGAGGAACTGCTCGGCGGCCCATCTGGCGCGCAGGGGGTCGCCCGGCATCAGCACGGTGTCCGCGATATCGCCGGGTCGGGCCGAGATATGGATGGTCATGGGGCCCGACCCTCAGCGTTGATACTTGATGAAGGGGGTGAGGGTGGCGATCCGGTCATAGAGCTTGCGCGCCTCGGTGTTGAAATCCTGTGTCATCCAGTAGACCGAGGGCGTGCCATTGGCGTCGGCGGCGCCGTAGACCGCCTCGATCAGTGCGCGGCCCACGCCCTTGCCGCGCATGTCGGGCGCGGCATAGAGATCCTGAAGATAGCAGACATCCTCGATCCGCCAGTTATGCGGGTGATAGATGTAATGCACGAGCCCGACCGCGCGCGTGCCCTCAAGCGCGAGCATGCCGTTCTGATCGGGGCGCGCCGGGTCCAGAAGCCGCTGGAAGGTGGTGTCATAGACCTCGTCGGATACGCTGGTTTCGTAAAAGTCGAGATAGGCGGTCCAGAGCGCGCGCCAATCTGCCTTGTCGTCCGGTTCGATCAAACGGATGGTGATGCTCATGACGGTTTCCTTTCGCTTTCGCGCAGTCTGGACCAAAAGCCCGCCGGAGTGCCAGCGGGTTCTTGGCGGGCCGCGGGGGCGTGCCTCCCGGCATTTTTCCGCTGATCGGTTTGCAGGCGCGCGCGCGCTGCCCCATGTGCTCTTGGTGGCCCGGGCGCAGGATCCGGGCGAAATTGCACCGAAACGGAGATTCCGATTGACCTTCAAAACCATGCTCGCCCCCGTCATGACCGCGGCCCTGGCGCTGGCCACGCCCCTGGCCGCGCAAGAGACCGAGGCCCCGCAACAGGGTGAAACCCAGCAAAGCGAGGCACCCGCGCAGCAGAGCGAAGCCCCGCAGATCACCGCCGAGTCGCTGAGCGAAGAGCAGCTTGACGCCTTCGTCGAGGCTCTCGTCGCCATCGAGGCAGTGCGGGCCGATTACCTGCCGCGCATCCAGCAGCAGGAAAGCGAAGCGGAACAGAAGGCCGTGATCGAAGAGGCCAACGTGGCCGCCATCGAGGCCGTCGAGGGCGTCGATAACATGACGCCCGAGCAATACATGGCCATCGGCAAGGTCGCGCAGCAGGATGAAGAGCTGAACGCGCGCATTCTGGCCAAGCTGGAAGAAGCCCAGAACGAGAGCTGAGAACCGGCCGTCACTCACAGCATCGGGGCCCGTCTCTTGCAGGCGGGCCCTTTTGCTATTCGGCGGCGACGGCCTTGGGGTCTGCGAGCGCCACGATATCCATCATGATCGTGTTCAGCTCGAAATCCTTGGGCGTATAGACGCGCGCGACGCCCATGTCGCGCAGGCGGCGCGCGTCGTCTTCGGGGATGATGCCGCCGACGATGACCGGCACCGCGCCAAGCCCGGCGGCGCGCATCCGCTCCATCAGGTCCTCGACCAGCGGGATATGGCTGCCCGACAGGATCGACAGGCCCACCACATGGGCCTCATCCTCGAGCGCGGCGGCAACGATTTCCGCCGGGGTCAGGCGGATACCCTCATAGCTGATATCCATCCCGCAATCGCGCGCCCGGAAGGCGATCTGCTCGGCGCCGTTGGAATGCCCGTCCAGCCCCGGCTTGCCGACAAGGAACCTGAGGCGGCGGCCCAGCTTGTCGCTGACCGCGTTTACCGCGTCGCGGATATCGTCCAGCCCTTCGGTCTTGTTCGAGGGGCTGCCGGAAACGCCGGTAGGGCCGCGGTATTCGCCATGCACGGCGCGCATCTCGGCGGCCCATTCGCCGGTGGTGACGCCGGCGCGTGCGGCGGTGATCGAGGCGGGCATGATGTTGCGCCCCTCGCTCGCGGCGGCGCGCAGATCCGCCAGCGCCGCCTTGACGGCCGCGTCGTCGCGCTGGCTGCGCCAGTCATTCAGGCGACCGATCTGTTCGGCCTCGACGGCATGGTCCACCACCATGATGCCGCCATCCTCGCCCATCAGGGGGCTGGGCTCGCCTTCGGTCCACTTGTTCACGCCGACGACGATGGTCTCGTTGCGCTCGATCCGGTTCAGGCGCTCGGCATTGCTGTCGACGAGGCGGGATTTCATGTATTCGATCGCCTCGACCGCGCCGCCCATGCTGTCGATATTGGCCAGCTCGTGGCGCGCGCCATCCTTCAGCGCCTCGACCCGCGCATCGACCGCCGGATTCTGATCGAACAGGTCGTCATATTCCAGAAGGTCGGTTTCATAGGCCAGGATCTGCTGCATGCGCATCGACCATTGCTGGTCCCAGGGGCGGGGCAGGCCAAGCGCCTCGTTCCAGGCGGGCAATTGCACCGCCCGCGCACGGGCCTTTTTCGACAGGGTCACCGCCAGCATCTCGATCAGGATGCGATAGACGTTGTTTTCCGGCTGCTGTTCGGTCAGCCCCAGCGAGTTGACCTGCACGCCATAACGGAAGCGGCGGAACTTGGGGTCTTCGACGCCGTAGCGCTCGCGGCAGATCTCGTCCCAGAGATCGACGAAGGCGCGCATCTTGCACATCTCGGTGACGAAACGGATACCCGCATTCACGAAAAAGCTGATGCGCCCGACAAGGCGGGGGAAATCCTCGGGCGGGACGCGCGGCTTCAGCTCGTCCAGAACGGCGGTGGCGGTCGCAAGGGCAAAGGCCAGCTCCTGTTCGGGCGTCGCGCCGGCCTCCTGCAGGTGATAGGAACACACGTTCATCGGGTTCCATTTGGGGATGTTGGTATAGCAGTATTCGGCCACGTCGCCGATCAGCTTCAGGCTGGGCGCGGGCGGGCAGATATAGGTGCCCCGGCTCAGGTACTCCTTGATCAGGTCGTTCTGCACCGTGCCCTGAAGCTGGCTGATATCGGCGCCCTGTTCCTCGGCGACGGCGATATAGAGCGCCAGCAGCCAGGGCGCCGTGGCGTTGATCGTCATCGAGGTGTTCATCTGCTCCAGCGGGATCTGGTCGAACAGATGGCGCATGTCGCCCAGATGGCAGATCGGCACGCCGACCTTGCCCACCTCGCCCTTGGCCAGGACATGATCGCTGTCATAGCCCGTCTGCGTCGGCAGGTCGAACGCCACGCTGAGCCCGGTCTGACCCCGTGCCAGGTTCGAGCGGTATAGCGCGTTCGAGGCTTGGGCGGTGGAATGGCCCGCATAGGTGCGGATCAGCCAGGGGCGATCGGCGCTGCGGGCGGGCGTGGTCGGGTCATTCTGCGTCTGCGACATGGGCGGACCTCGTGAATCAGGATGCGTAATTTTGTTACGTTCCGGCATTTTTATCTGGAATAATGTGGCGCTGTCAATTCGCTGCGTTGCGGCATGAGGGCATTTACCGCGCCGTCAAACCCTGTATTGCTTGGATGATGGGTCAGATGGTTGAAATGCCACTTTGGGTGCTGGTGCTGTTGATCGCCTTTGCGGCGGTGACCTTTGCGTCGCATTTCCTGTTTCCCTCGGTGCGCTGGTTCTTCCGCCGCCGGATGGAGCGTGTGGTCGCCAAGCTCAACGAGCGGCTCGAGCGTCCGATCCAGCCGTTCAAACTGGCCCGCCGCTATGACATGATCCAGCGCCTGATCTATGATCCCGAGGTCAGCCGCGCCATCGCCGATCATGCCAGCGCTGAAGGCATCCCCGAGAATGTCGCGTTCGAGAAAGCCAAACGCTATGCGCGCGAGATCGTGCCGGGCTTTTCGGCGACCGCCTATTTCGGCTTCGCGATCCGCGCGGCGAAATGGCTGTCGCGTGCGCTTTACCGGGTGCGGCTCGGGCATTTCGACGAAACCGCCCTGGCCGGTGTGGATCAGGACGCGACCATCGTGTTCGTGATGAATCACCGCTCGAACATGGATTACGTGCTGGTCACCTGGCTTGCCGCCGAACGCTCGGCGCTCAGCTATGCGGTGGGGGAATGGGCGCGGGTCTGGCCGCTGTCGCGCCTGATCAAGGCGATGGGCGCCTATTTCATCCGCCGCAAATCGCGCAACGATCTCTATCGCCGGGTGCTGGCGCGCTATGTGCGCATGGCGACCGACGCGGGGGTGACGCAGGCGGTGTTCCCCGAAGGCGGGCTCAGCCTTGATGGCGGGCTGACGCCGCCCAAGCTGGGCATTCTGAAATACATCGTCGAGGGGCGGGCGCGCGATGCGCGCGATGTGGTCTTCGTGCCGGTGGCGATCAATTACGACCGCGTCTTCGAGGACCGCATTCTTGTCGCCGCCGGTGAGCGCGGCGAGCGCCGTTTTCACGCCCGTATCAGCGTGGTGGCGCGGTTCATCCTGCATCAGTTCTGGCTCTGGCTCACGCGGCGCTATCACCGCCACGGCTATGCCGCCGTCAGTTTCGGTGCGCCCCTGTCGCTGGCCGGTTTCCAGCAGGATCACCCCGGCGCGCCGGTCGAGGCGTTGGGCCAGCACCTCATGCAGCGTATCGGCGATGAGGTGCCGGTGGTGCCGGTGCCGCTGGTGGCGCGGGCGCTTCTGACTGAGGGCGCAATGCCCCGGTCCGGCCTCGAACAGGCCGTGGCGAAGATGGTCTCGCACCTCCCGCACCGGGATATGTGCCTGCCGCGCGCCGACATGGCGCATGCGGTCGAGTCCGGCTTGCGCACCCTTTTGCGCCGCGGGCTGGTCAGCGAAACCGACGGAGTCATCGCGCCGGTGGGTGAACATGAGGCGATTCTCGCCTTCTATGCCCGCTCGATTGCGCATCTTTTCTGCGCACGCAGCGTGTAGCCGCGTATTTTCTGCAATTGCGAGGTCATAAAATTACAAAAATGCCATTCCCGGCATTGCATTGTTGCGCGATGGATTATATCCCCTTGGTCGACACCGTGATTCTGCATCGCGGCAATTTTGATCGACAAGGAGGCTGGCAATGGCTCTGGATACCGAAACGGGCATCGCGCCCTACGACGCACCGGAAAAGGATCTCTACGAGATCGGCGAAATGCCCCCGCTGGGCTATGTCCCCCGGCAGATGTATGCTTGGGCCATCCGCCGCGAGCGCCACGGCACCCCCGACAAGTCCTTTCAGGTCGAAGTGGTCGATACCCCGGTTCTCGACAGCCACGAGGTGCTTGTCCTGGTGATGGCGGCGGGCGTCAACTACAACGGCATCTGGGCGGGCCTCGGCCAGCCGATCAGCCCCTTCGATGGTCACGGCGCCGATTATCACATCGCCGGTTCGGATGCCTCGGGCATTGTCTGGGCCGTGGGCGACAAGGTCAAAAGCTGGAAAGTCGGCGACGAGGTCGTGGTGCATTGCAACCAGGACGATGGCGACGACGAGGAATGCAATGGCGGCGACCCGATGTATTCGCCCAGCCAGCGCATCTGGGGCTATGAAACCCCTGACGGGTCCTTTGCGCAGTTCACCCGCGTCCAGGCGCAACAGCTTCTGCCGCGCCCGCGTCACCTGACATGGGAGGAAAGCGCCTGCTACACGCTGACGCTGGCCACCGCCTACCGGATGCTGTTCGGCCACCACCCGCATGAGCTCAAACCCGGCCAGAACGTGCTGGTCTGGGGTGCCTCGGGCGGTCTCGGCTCCTTCGCGATCCAGCTCATCAATGCGGCTGGCGGCAACGCGATCGGCGTCATCTCGGAAGAGGACAAGCGCCAGTTCGTCATGGATCTCGGCGCCAAGGGTGTCATCAACCGCAAGGATTTCAGCTGCTGGGGTCAGTTGCCCACGGTGAACACCCCCGAATACGCCGAATGGTTCAAGGAAGTCCGCAAGTTCGGCAAGGCGATCTGGGACATCACCGGCAAGGGCAACAACGTCGATATCGTCTTTGAACATCCCGGCGAGGCGACGTTCCCGGTCTCGACCTTCGTCTGCAAGAAGGGCGGCATGGTCGTGATCTGCGCAGGCACCACCGGCTTCAACTGCACTTTCGACGTGCGCTACATGTGGATGCACCAGAAGCGCCTGCAAGGCAGCCACTTCGCCCATCTCAAACAGGCCGCCGCCGCCAACCGCCTGATGGTCGAGCGCCGCATCGACCCCTGCATGTCCGAGGTCTTCCCCTGGGAGCAGATCCCCGATGCGCATGTGAAGATGCTCAACAACCAGCACAAGCCGGGCAACATGGCCGTGCTGGTCCAGTCGCCGAAGACCGGCCTGCGCACCGTCGAAGACGTGCTGGACGCCGCCAAGTAAGCAAGCAACCCTCGGGGAGGAGGGTGAGCGCCCGCGACTCGGTATTTCCGGTCGCGGGCGTTCTGCCGTTCCGGGGGTCATAACGCCCTGATTTCAAACAGCTCCGCCTTTCGGCGCCGCGCTATTCTGCCCGCTGCGAAAAAGAGGGATTCATTAACAGCCTGTTCGTGCTAAGATTGTATCGCCATTTCAATAACCCGTTATGCGGAGTATCGGCATGAAAAATGAATGGATCCTCGACGTGCTTGCCGACCTGGAGGCATTCGCCCGTCAGAACGGGTTGCCCGCGCTTGCCAGGCAACTGGGCGATACAAGGTTGCTGGCGGTGCTGGAACTGACGCCCGATGGCAATCATGACGCCGACGGGGGCGAGCAGAGGGCGCGCATCGGGACCGGTGCCGATTCCCAAGGGCTCGGCAAGCGGGTCTGATCGCCGTCCGCCTGTCCTTGCCTCTGCCTCTGGTGCTGGTCGCGCGGCTTGGATAGGGTCGCGCCATGTCCAGCAGCGCACTCACATTCTCCCACGATCAGGCCGAAGCCCATGACCGCATCGCCGAGATGCTGCGTGCCGCGGGCGTCGATCTCGACAGCGGTCAGCTCACGCCGCCGCGCGAAGGCGGTTCCGGCGTGATGGCGGTGGTCGGCAAGGCCGGCTCGGGCAAGACCCTGCTTCTGGCGGCGCTGTTTCGCGCCCTCGAAGAGGCGGGGGTCGATGTCGTGTCCGGCGATTGGGAGGGGCGACGGCGGCGCGACCGGCGCACGCTGGCGATCCTCGCACCCACCAACAAGGCCGCCAGCGTCCTGCGCATGCGCGGCGTGCCTGCCACCACCATTCACCGCATCCTCTACACACCGGTTTATCACCCCGAATACGCCAAGATCGCCGAATGGCTGGCAGGCAACGGCGAGCGCCCCGAGATCGACGGCATCACCGAAGAGGCCCTGAACCGCGCGCTCGCCTTCTTCCAGACCAATCGCTCGATCCCCGGCGCGCTGGCGGCGGCGGGTCTGCGCGGCAGCGATTTCATCACCGGCTGGACCCGGCGCGAGGAACCCCTCGATATCGGCTTCGTCGACGAGGCCTCGATGCTCGACGACCGGCAGTTCGAGGACCTCAAGGAGATCTTCCCCAACCTGCTCCTGTTCGGCGACCCCGCGCAGCTTGCGCCGGTCAAGCAGTCGGGCTCGATGGTGTTCGATGGTCTGCCCGCGCCCGCCAAGCTGGAACTGCACCGCATCCACCGCCAGGACGCCGATAACCCGATCCTTGACCTCGCTCACGCGCTGGGCGATCCCGAGGTGGATTTCCACCGCTTTGAAACCCTCGTGCAAGAGGCTGCCCAACGTGACGAGCGCGTGCAATGGGCGCAGCGCGTCGAGGTGGACATGATGGCCCGCTCGCCGGTTCTGGTCTGGCGCAACGCCACCCGCATCCGGCTGATCCATGCCTTTCGCGCCGTGCATGGCGCGCCCGATGATGCCCTTCTCGAAGGCGAGCCGCTGATCTGCGACGGGATCGAACTGCCCGTCAAGCACCGCAAGAAACGCCTCGACCTCGAGGCGCGCGGCCTGATCAAGGGCGCGCAGGTGATCTATCTTGGGCCGGGGAACAAGCCCGGATTCTCGCGCCTGCATGTGATCGGCGCCGAAGACCCCCGCGTCAGCGCAGCCAGCATCGTCAAGATCGAGAAACCCGACGAGGAAGAACCCTTCATCCCCTTCGCCGCGGGCCTCGGGGCCACCTTCCTGCATGGGGCGGCGGTGACGATCCACAAGGCGCAGGGCAGCCAGTGGCGCGATGTGCAGGTCTTCGCGCCCGATCTCGCCATTGCCGCCCGGATGGGCCGGACCGAGGCGGGACAACCGCTGTGGAAACGGCTGGCCTATGTCGCGATTACCCGCGCCGAAGAACGCCTGCACTGGGTCGTGCGCAACCGCCTCGCCAAGCCCACCGGCCCCCTGCGGGTCGACGACCTGCGCAGCGCGCCCGTGCCCCTGAAACTCGAGGTCGAAACATGAAAACCATCCTCATCACCGGCGCCAGCGCCGGAATCGGCGCCGCCACGGCGCGTGCATGTCTTGATGCGGGTTGGCGTGTGGGCTGCGTCGCGCGGCGGGCCGCAGCGCTTCACGAGATGGCGGATGGCCACCCCAACGCGGTGATCCTGCCCTGCGATGTCACCGACGGGGCCGCCGTCGAAACCGCCTTCGATGCCTTCATGGCGGCTGCCGGGCGGCTCGATGTCCTCTTCAACAATGCCGGCACCTTCGGCCGCGCCGCCCTGATCGACGAACTCGATCATGACGAATGGCGCCAGGTGATCGACGTGAACCTGCATGGCATGTTCAACGCGGCCCGCGCCGCTTTCGCGCGGATGCGCGCCCAGGAACCGCAGGGCGGGCGGATCATCAATAACGGCTCGCTTAGCGCCCATGCCCCGCGCGCCATGTCGGTTGCCTATACCACCTCCAAACACGCGATCACCGGCCTCACCAAAAGCCTGTCGCTCGATGGCCGCCCCTACGATATCGCCTGTGGTCAGATCGACATCGGCAATGCGCGCACCGAACTTCTCGAAGGGATCATCGCCGAGAACCCGGATGACCCGCCCCCCACGATGGACGTGGCCGAGGTCGGACGCGCGGTGCTCCACATGGCCAGCCTGCCGCCTGAGGCGAACATGCAGTTCATGACGCTGATGGCAACCAAGATGCCCTATATCGGGCGCGGCTGAACAGGGCCGTTCACCCGCCCCTTCATCTGGCGCGAAATACCTCGGGGGGTCCGGGGGGGCGGGCCCCCCGGACCGCGCCTGAGACCCTTCAGCCGGCTTTCTGGATTTCCACCGAGTGCGGATAGGGGATCGAGATGCCGCCCTTGTCGAAGGCCTCTTTCACCGCCTTGGTCATGTCGAACTTGAGGTTCCAGTAATCCGCCGCGTCGCACCACAGCCGAGCGGTCAGGTCGACGCTGCTGTCACCAAGATTCGTGACCCGCACCCAGGGCTCGGGATCGTCATGCACCCGCTGGTCCGCGCGCGCCAGGTCCAGGATCAGCCCCATCGCCTTGTCCGCGTCGTCATTGTAGTCGATTCCGAAGGTCAGATCGCAACGCCGCGTCTGGTAATGCGAAAGATTGGTGATGATCGCGCCCCAGGCCTGCCCGTTCGGGACGATGATCTGCACATTGTCCGGCGTCACCAGCTCGGTGAAAAAGAGGTTGAGATCCTTCACCGTGCCCGCGGTGCCGCCGATATCGACATATTGGCCCAGCTTGTAGGGCCTGAACAGGATCAGCATGAACCCTGCCGCCAGATCGCTCAGCGTGCCCTGAAGCGCCAGTCCGATCGCCAGCGTCGCGGCGCCCAGCATCGCCACCAGCGATGTGGCCTCGATGCCGAACAGGCCCAGCACGGCCACCAGCACCATCAGCAGGATCACCCATTTGACCATCGAGGCGACGAAACCGCCCAGCGTGTCGTCGATCCTCGGGTTACTGTTGACCCGGCTGCGGATCACGCTGCTGATGACCCCCGCCGCGATCCAGCCCACGATCAGAACAACGGCGGCCTTTACCGCACTGATCACCAGCGGCGCATAGCCGCCAAGCTGCTCCATCAAACCTTCCATCCTGCTTTACTCCCGTATCTGTTCGCGTCCTCGATACCTCTCATGAAAAAAGGGGCCTGCGCAACCGCAGGCCCCCAGATGCTTGCGCCAGTGGCGCGGATCACTTCCTGAGCGCGTCGCGGATTTCCGTCAGCAGCTCCAGTTCGGTCGGCCCCGCAGGCGCGGCCTCGGCTTCGGCCTCTTCCTTCTTCGCGGCACTCTCCTTGGCGCGGTTCACCGCCTTGACCAGCAGGAAGACCACGAAGGCGATGATCAGGAAGTTGAGGATCGCCATCAAGAAGCGCCCCCATGCGAAAACCGCCGCCCCGGCCTCTTCCGCCTCGCCGATCGAGCCGAACTCACCCTCGCCCAGCAGCACATACTGACCCGCGAAATCGACGCCGCCCATGAACAGGCTGATGATCGGGTTGATCAGATCGCCCACGAGCGAGGTGACAATCGCCGTAAAGGCCGCACCGATGATGATGCCGACGGCCATGTCCATGACATTGCCCTTGGCGATGAAGTCCTTGAATTCCTGGATCATTTCACGGATCTCCTGTCCCTGTTTCACTCATACCCGCAGCGATCATTGCCTGCGCGCCGAGATATTGACCCGGTTTCCGGTAAAAAGGCCAGCTATTTGATGGGAATTACGCGGGGCCTCTCCCCCTCGCTTTCGCGCGCTGTGCAGGCGTTCAGCCCTCCAGCGTGCCCTCCAGCACATAGCGCAGGATCGCGACCACCTGTTCAGGCTCGCGCGCCATCGCCAGCGCGGCCGCGTTCACCTCCTTCAGGGCATGGTCATGCTCGGGCGGTTGCAGCACGATCAGCGACTTGCCCAGCGCAGATGCATAACCCGCATCAAACGCGGCGTTCCATTGCTTGTATTTGTCGCCGAAACGCACCACGACCACATCGGCATCCTCGATCCCCTTGCGGGTGCGGATCGCGTTGATCTTCGCGCCCTTGTGGTCGTGCCAGAACTTGTCCTCTTCCGCCCCGAGGATCGCGACACCGCAATCGTCGCTGGCACCGTGATCGGTGACCGGGCTGTTGAACCGCAGGTCCAGCCCCTTGGCCCCCTCGAGGATGCGCTCGCGCCAGTCGGTATGGATCTCACCCGAGAGATAAACGTTCAATGTCATGGGGTCTCCTGATCTGTTCTTTCGTGTTCCCCTGCTACATAGCCCGCAACCGGCTTGGCGTCATCCGCCTCGCGCGGATTTCAGGTTCTTGCGCGCGCGCTCGGATGTTATCTTGCCGTGACCTCACCACCTTCATCGCCTTCAGGAGTTCTTGATATGCATCCTCGCCTGGTTCTCCCCTTCTGCGCCGCTGTCGTTCTGTCCACGGCCCCGGCCCTGGCCGCCGATCCCGTCGCGGCGATACTGGACGCGGCGCGCGCGGGATGCGCCTCCTACGAGAACGGCCGGTTCGACGCAGGCGATGCCGTCACCAGTATCGACCTCACGGGCGACGGAGTCCCCGATCATGTGGTGGATGAAAGCCGGTTCACATGCAGCTCCGCCGCCTCGATGTATTGCGGCAGCGGCGGCTGCATGCTCCATGCGGTGGTCGGGCAGGATAGCTGGCGCTTCCAGGCCGAGGCCTGGCGCGTCATCGACTGGGACGGGCAACCGATCATCCTGATCGCGCGCGATGGCGGATGGTGCGGCGGCACCGGGGCGCAGATTTGCTACGAAGCCGTCTCATGGAGCCACGGCGACATGCTCAGCGTCATGGCGCCACCGCAGTGAGGGTGCGTTTCACCCGCGCAGCGTGCCGCCCGTGGCCTTCTCGACCTTCTCGACGATCTTGCGGCTCACCGCCTCGATATCGGCCTCGTTGAGGGTCTTCTCGGTCGGCTGAAGCCGCACGGTCACGGCCAGCGATTTCTTGCCCTCGCCAAGGCTGCCGCCGATGAACTCGTCAAAGACGCGCACATCGTCGATCAGCGCCTTGTCGGCCCCGGCGGCGGCATTGACCAGCGTCAGCGCCTCGGTCCCGGCATCCACCACGAAGGCGAAATCGCGCTCGACGGCCTGCAGGTCGCGCAGTTCCAGCGCGGCGCGGCCCGTGGCCTTCCGGCGCGGCAGCGGGATCTCACCGGGGAAGAGGGTGAAGGCCACCGCCGGACCCTTCACATCCATCTGCTCCAGCGTGCGGGGGTGCAACTCGCCGAAAATGCCCAGCACCTTCTTGGGGCCAAGGCAGATGCGCCCGTGGCGACCGGGATGGAACCAGCCCGGCCCGTCGCGCAGGATCTGCACCTTGTCGGGCGCACCCAGCGCGGCCAGCACCGCCTCGGCATCGGCCTTGGCATCGAACAGGTCGACCGCGCGCGCCTCGCCATGCACATCCTTGGGGCCAGTCCGGCCCACCAGCAGCCCTGCGACCTGCACATGCTGTTCCTCGGGCTCACCACCGTGAAAGGCATGGCCCACCTCGAACAGTGCCAGGTCCATATGGCCGCGCGCCTGGTTGCGCGCCGCCGCCTGCAACAGCCCCGCCAGCAGCTCGGGGCGCATATGGCTCATTTCCGAACTGATCGGATTGGCCAGCATCGTGGCGTCGTCGCCACCCCCGAACAGCACCGCGCTCGCATGGTCGATGAAACTGTAGGTCACGCATTCATTATAGCCGAGCGCCGCAGCGGTGCGCCGCGCGATCTGCTCGCGCCTCTGCATGGGCGACAGGATCGGCTTGGGAACGCCGGGCTCGGCGCGCGGCAATGGCTTGCCCTCGAGCTTCGTCAGCGACGCGATACGCGCCACCTCCTCGACAAGATCCGCCTCGCCCATCACGTCGGGGCGCCAGCTTGGCACATGCGCCATGTCGCCTTCCAGCTTGAACCCCAGTGCCGTCAGCGTGCGCCGCTGCTCGGCCTCGGGAATATCCATGCCCACCAGCGACTGCACGCGCTTGGGGTCCAGCCGATAGGCGCGGTTCACATTCGGCACCTCACCGGCGACCACGACGCTGGATGCCTCGCCGCCGCACAGATCAAGGATCATCTGCGTCGCCAGTTCCAGCCCCTCCATGTTGAAACCCGGATCGATGCCGCGCTCGTTGCGATAGCGCGCGTCCGAATTGATCTTGAGGCCGCGTCCCGTCGCCGCGATCTGGATATGGTCCCAGACCGCCGCCTCGAGGAACACGTTCACCGTCTCACCGGTGGCGCCGGTGGCCAGCCCGCCCATGATGCCGCCGATGCTCTCGACGCCCTGATCGTCCGAAATCACCACCATGCCGGGGGCGAACTCATAGCTCTTCTCATCAAGCCCCACCAATGTCTCGCCGCCCTTGGCGCGATGCACCCGCAGGTCGCCGCTCACCTTGTCGGCATCGAACACATGCAGCGGGCGGTTGCGGTCATAGGTGAAGAAATTCGTGATATCCACCAGCGCCGAGATCGGCCGCAGGCCGATGGCGCGCAGCCGGTCCTGCAGCCATTGCGGCGAAGGCCCGTTGGCGACGCCCCGGATCACCCGCCCGGCAAAGACCTCGCAGCCACCCTCGCGCGTGTCCTCGTCGATGGTCACATTGATCGGGCAGGGGAACTGCCCCTCCACATGGGCCTGCGGTGCGGGCTTCATCTGCCCCAGCCCGCGTGCAGCCAGGTCCAGCGCAATGCCGCGCACGCCCAGAGCATCGGGCCGGTTCGGGGTGATGGCGATCTCGATCACCGGGTCGACCTTGGCGGGATCATGCTCGGCCAGCCAGTCGGTAAACGCATGCCCGACTTCGCCCGAAGGCAGCTCGATAATCCCGTCATGCTCTTCCGAAAGCTCCATCTCGCGCTCGGAACACATCATCCCGTGGCTCTCGATGCCGCGGATTTTGCCGACCCCGATCGTGGTGTCGATCCCCGGCACATAGACACCGGGGCTGGCGATGACCACGGTGATCCCCTCGCGCGCATTGGGCGCCCCGCAGATGATCTGCGTCTCGCCGTCCGCCGTGGCCACCTGGCAAACTTTCAGCTTGTCGGCATCGGGGTGCTTCTCGGCCTTCACCACCTTGCCGATCGTAAAGGCGCGCAAGCGCTCGGCGGGGTCCGAGACCTCCTCGACCTCCAGCCCCAGATCGGTCAGCGTCTCTGCGATCTCGGCCAGGCCGGCCTCGGTCTCAAGATGGTCTTTCAGCCAGGACAGGGTGAATTTCATCGGCTCTCATCCACGAAAGGAACATTGTTCAATGCGCGTTTAGCCTATCCGGCGCAGGGGGAAAACCCCGCAGCGTGTCAGGGCCTCCGCCTTCTTCTGTTTGGAAATATCCCGGGGAGCGCGAGGGGCTGGCCCCTCGCTGACGCCGCGCGCAACCGCTCTGGGGTGCTCACCCCTCGATCCGCCGCGCCAGGCTGTCGATCTTCCCCATCCGCCACAGATGGATCTCGCGCGCCAGGCGCAGCGTCGGCTTGAGACAGAAACAGGCCGAGCCGACAATGAACAACACGATCGCCTGGGTCTCGAAATCGGCCCAGAGAAACAGGACCGACCCGATCAGAAAACAGATCGCGGCGCTGAAATCGACCACCGTATAGGCGATCTCATAGGCCGCATAGATCCTTCGCGTATCGGCATTTCGCTGGCGGGATTCATGTCGGAACAGGCGCATGTGCGGGCCTCCGGTCTAAGTTGCATTTTCCCCAAGGTGGCTTGGGCGATGCCCGGTGACAAGCCGGTGCTGTGAGATCCCCGCTCTACTGGTTGGACAGTCGTAGCGAAGCTTCAAGCGGAGCGGATCGCATGAAGCGAACGGCTTGAAAGCAACTCCAACCAAAGGCGATGAAACTCTACGATCTCATCTTGGCGAGAAAGTCGTGAGCTTCATCTGAAAACAGGCCATAAAGCACCGTCGGAATAAGCGCAAATGTGAGGAAATAAAGCGCTAATACCGTGAGATGGAAAAGCTTCTCACGGAAATAGTATTCGCCGATTACAACGTCTTGGTAGATGTGAAGTGGTGTGCGATGAAATTCTGGTTCTTGGGATTTACTCAGTTCCTGAACGAGGTGATTGGTGCGGAAATGAAGTTGGCCGCGAACGCAAAGCAGTGCCAACAAGAGATAGCAAAACAACTCGACTCCCAACACAAGCTCATACCAAACCGTTTCGGCGGCAATAGATAACATGATGCCCGTCACTGCTATCATCATTGAGATGTGAGTGAGCAATGTGCCGCTTTTTGTTTCCAGCACTGAAATCTGTTTTTCCAGGTAGTGTATTTTGGAGCCGATATCGGACTTGCTGGAACCCGCATAGGCGCGGGCCAACACTGCTTCCCGCTCTGGCTCTGACGCTTGATAGCGTCGGAGAAGAGCCGAAAGAAGTCTGACGTTCACCTGCTCAACCCGCCGCGCACCGTCGGCACGTCCAGCGCGCTGAAGCCGTAATGGCGCAGCCAGCGCAGGTCGGAATCGAAGAACGCGCGCAGGTCGGGGATGCCGTATTTCAGCATCGCGATCCGGTCGATCCCCATGCCGAAGGCAAAGCCCTGCCAGGCCGCCGGGTCGATATTCCCCGCCATCAATACCTTGGGATGGACCATGCCGCTGCCCAGGATCTCCAGCCAGTCGTCCCCTTCGCCCACCTTGAGCGTGCCGCCTTCCCAGCTGCAGCGGATATCCACCTCGGCCGAAGGTTCGGTGAAGGGGAAATGCGAGGCACGGAAGCGCAGGTCGACGCCATCGACCTCGAAATAGGCCTTCACGAACTCTTCCAGCACCCATTTCAGGTTGGCCATGGAAATGTCCTTGTCCACCGCCAGCCCTTCGACCTGGTGGAACATCGGTGTATGGGTCTGGTCGTAATCGGCGCGATAGACGCGGCCCGGACAGATCACCCTGAGCGGCGCGCCCTGCAGTTCCATCGAGCGGATCTGAACCGGGCTCGTATGGGTGCGCAGAACATGCGGCGGGCGCGTATCGCCCGCGTCGCGATGCATGTAGAACGTGTCCATCTCGGCGCGCGCCGGGTGGTGGCCGGGAATGTTGAGCGCGTCGAAATTATGCCAGTCGCTTTCCACCTGCGGCCCCTCGGCCACGGCAAAGCCCATATCGGCGAAGATCGCGGTGACTTCCTCGCTGACCTGGCTGACGGGGTGGATGGTGCCGTTTCGGCGCGACCGGCCGGGCAGGGTGACATCCAGCCACTCGCCGCGCAGGCGCTCGTCAAGGGCGGCATCTCCCAACCCCTGTTTCTTGGCCGAGAGCGCCGAATTGATCTCGTCTTTCAGCGCATTGAGCTTCGGCCCCATGACCTGCCGCTCCTCGGGCGTCATCTTGCCCAGCTCGCGCATCTTGAGGCTGATCTCGCCCTTCTTGCCAACGGCCTGGACGCGCAGGTTCTCCAGCGCGGCCTCGTCGCCGGCATTGGCGATCGCGGTCAGGTACTTGTCTCTGAGGTCGTCCATCTGTCTCACCCGTTTGGCGTCACGGGCGGGTTACCGCGCTTGGCGCGCCAGCGCAAGTGACTGGCGCCGGCCGCGGGGGCGGTTCAGGCCGCCGGGTCAAGCGGGACGGGCGCGCTGGACCTCCTGGTCATGCGCCGCCAGCAGGCGGCGGGCCTTCTCGCTCAGAAGCGTCAGAACGGGCTGTTGCGGTGAGCTCTGCATCTGCATCTCCATCCAACGGGCGGCCGGACGGGCCGCGATCCGTCGTTCAGGGTGCATGTCGAATCCGCCGGAATAAGGGCAGGGCCGGGGCAATTTCGGGCACTCCCGCAGGCGGCGCACAACGAAAACCGCCGCCAGCGCGGGGCTGACGGCGGTTGTTCAGGTGCTTTGCGTTCTGTCCCTCGAACGCGGCTGGCTTATGATGCCAGGGCGCCTTTCGCCTGATCGACGATGGCACCGAATGCTTCGGGTTCGCGCACGGCCAGATCGGCCAGAACCTTGCGGTCCACTTCGATCCCGGCCAGCGACAGCCCGTTGATGAAGCGCGAATAGGTCAGGCCTTCATCATGGGCGCGCACGGCGGCATTGATCCGCTGGATCCACAGCGCGCGGAAATTGCGCTTGCGGTTCTTGCGGTCGCGCGTGGCGTATTGGTTGGCCTTGTCGACGGCCTGACGGGCCACCTTGAAGGTATTCTTGCGACGTCCGTAATAGCCTTTGGCGGCCTTGACGACTTTCTTGTGACGGGCGTGGGTAACGGTCCCACCTTTGACGCGTGACATGGTTCAGGTCTCCTTGGCCTTAGCGGGAATAGGGCATCATCGGGCGGACGATCTTGGCGTCTGCCTCGGACATGACCGTGGTGCCACGGGCGTCACGGATGAACTTGGTGGTGCGCTTGATCATGCCGTGGCGCTTACCCGCCTGTCCGCATTTGATCTTGCCGCTGGCCGTCACCTTGAACCGCTTCTTGCAGCTCGACTTGGTCTTCATCTTGGGCATTTCCGGCTCCTCTTCAGGTTCGGTGGAACGCGCGACTCGGCATGCCACTTCGGCCGGCCACGCGGTATCAGAGCGCGCCGTATACGCCGACTCACTCTGTTTCGCAAGGGGGTGTCACCGTGAAAGACGGGTTCGTGGCCGCAGCGCCAAAGCAATGCATTCTGCGCCCGGTCGGCGCCGTCTTACCGCCCGCCGATCCGGTCACGCAGCAGTTCACCCACCTTGATGTAGTCGGCGTTCTTCACCCCGTGCGCGACCGGATGCGGCATCATCAGGAACTGCGTGCCGCCGGTCTGGCTGTGGAACAACTTCTGATGCGCCGGGTGGCGCACCAGCGGGCCGGACACGCGCTCCCAGTGTTTCCTGAGGGTCGAACCATAGAACAGCACGGCGGCGGGCCGATGTTCGGCGACGAGCGCTTTCAGCTTTTGCGCACGCTTGTCGGCAACCTCCGCCATATAGGCCTTGCGGCTCTGCAGATAGTCGAGATCGGTGTGATCCTTGACCCACCAATCGCCCGTACTCGGCGACGGCAGGGGCATCAGTTCGATAAAGCATGTGGGCACCAGCACAGGTTCGATACGACCCAGCGACATGATCTGGAACCGGCGCGTGTCGCTTGTATTCGTCCGATGGCCATAGGCGGCCAGATAGGTCTTGATCAGCTTGGACCATGTCCTTTGCACCCTGGCCCGTTCTTTGAAATGCTCAGGCGCGCCGATCGCTTGATGATACCCGGCCGCATCGTCCAATTGCCGCTCGCCACGCGCGTGCCAGGCATTGATGCGCTTGGGAAAGTCCTTCTCACCGCAGGATTCCTCCATTCCGACCATCCAGATCGGGGCCTCGAAACTTCCATAGCCCCAGAATAAGTCAATGAAACGGCTGAGAATTCCGGATTCGACGTGTTCTCTATCGGTCAAAACGACCTCCACTCTTTACTCACTTACAGGCGCGCGCGCTGCTCCGCCCCTCAGGGCAGATACCGTGCCACCACGCGTACGAAGGTGTCGGGCACATCGCTGATCGTGTAGCCGCCGGGCTTGCTCGAGATTGCCCAGACCAACAGCGCCCCGCCCGCGATGATCGTGAAGGCGGCGACGCGCGGCGCGTGTCCGTCGCTGAACGCGGCGATGATCGAGGGAATGGACAGGATGATCAGCACAAGGCCGACAATCAGCGCAAGATCATGGTCCATTCAACTCTCCGATACGGGAAACAGGCTGCGACAGGCGCAGTTTAACCCGGATCGGTCGCGTATATCAAACTTTCCTGACAGGGCGCGACACGCAGGATGTTGGTGGTGCCCGGCACGTTGAAAGGCACGCCCGCCGTCACCACGATCTGATCGAGCGGCTCGGCATAGCCTTCCTCGCGCGCGGCGCGCGCAGCATTCAGCACCGCCTGCTTGAAGCGCTCAAGCTGGCCGGTCATCACGCAATGCACGCCCCATGTCAGCGCCAGCCGCCGCGCGGTGCCCAACAGGTTGGTCATCGCGATGATCGGCACGCGCGGGCGTTCGCGCGCAGTCAGAAGGGCGGTCGTGCCCGACTGCGTGAAACAGCAGATCGCCTTGATATCCGTGGTTTCGGCGATCTCGCGCGCGGCGGCGACGATACCGTCGGCCACCGATGTGCGGCTGACCCGGCGCGAGGCCTCGATCACCTCCTGGTAGGTGGGGTCGTCCTCGACCTCGCGGGCGACATTGTCCATCGTCGTGACCGCCTCGACGGGGTAATCTCCCGCCGCCGATTCCGCCGACAGCATGATCGCATCCGCGCCCTCGTAAATGGCCGTGGCCACGTCGCTCACCTCGGCGCGGGTGGGCATCGGGCTCTCGATCATCGATTCCAGCATCTGTGTGGCGACAATCACCGGCTTGGCGGCGGCGCGGCACTTGCGCACCAGGCGCTTCTGGATGGGGGGCACGTTCTGCACCGGCAGTTCCACCCCCAGATCGCCGCGCGCCACCATGATCCCGTCCGAGGCCTCGAGGATCGCGTCGAACTGCGTCACCGCCGAGGGTTTCTCGATCTTGCTCAGGATCGCGGCCCGGCCAGCCGCCAGTTCGCGCGCTTCGGTCACGTCCTCCGCCCGCTGCACGAAACTCAGCGCCAGCCAGTCGATGCCCAGCCCGCAGACGAATTCCAGGTCGGCACGGTCCTTTTCCGAAAGCGCCGCCAGCGGCAGCACCACATCGGGCACATTGACCCCCTTGCGGTTGGAAATGGTGCCGCCGATGACCACTTCGGTCTGCGCGAAATCCTTGCCGCATTCGATCACCTTGAGGCGGATCTTGCCGTCATTGACCAACAGGCTCGCGCCCGGTTCGAGCGCGGCAAAGATCTCGGGATGGGGCAGGCAGACGCGGTTCGCGTCGCCCTCGGCCTCGTCCAGGTCCAGCCGGAACGCCGCACCCTCGATCAGCTCCTCCTCGCCATTGGCGAAACTGCCGACCCTCAGCTTCGGCCCCTGAAGGTCCGCCAGGATCGCAATCGGGCTGTTCAGCTCTTCTTCGATCTGGCGGATGATGCGGTGCTTTTCGGCGATCTCTTCATGAACGCCGTGGCTCATGTTCAGGCGGAACACGTCCGCGCCCGCCTCATGCAGGGCGCGAATCGTGTCGTAATCCGACGAGGCGGGGCCAAGCGTGGCCACGATCTTGACGTTGCGGTGGCGTTTCATCCGGGAATTCCTGTCTTTATTCGCCGCCCGGTGTCACCATCCGGGCGCGTCCTGTCAATGGGCTGCCGGGTCCGGCATGGTCCCTGGCTGCTCGGTTGGCCATATGTTACCGCTAACGGTGCAGCAAGGTCCATTCCCAATTCACATCCTCTTTCATCTGTCCTAGAGGATGCGCAAAGGACATGACACCGCGATGACCTATCAACCCTTTTTCATAGAGGGCGCAGAGCGCCCCGCCCGCTGGCTGGTCACCTGCGACCATGCCGCCAACACCGTGCCGCCCTTCGTCAACGGCGGCACCCTCGGCCTGCCCGAGGCCGACATGAACCGCCATATCGCCTATGATGTGGGCGCCGCCGGTGTGGCGCGCGAACTGGCGCGGCATCTCGATGCGCCCGTGATCCTGTCGAATTTCTCGCGCCTCGTGATCGATCCGAACCGTGGCGAGGACGACCCGACCCTGTTGATGAAGCTCTATGACGGCACGATCATTCCCGGCAACCGCCACGCCGGGCAAGAGGAACTGGAGCGCCGCCTCAACCGCTGTTACCGGCCCTATCACACGGCCCTGTCGGAACTGGCCGCGCGCCAGCGCGACACGGTGATCGTGTCAGTTCACAGCTTCACCCGACAGCTTCGCGCGCGCCCGCCCCGGCCCTGGCATGTGGGTGTGCTCTATGCCGCCGACCGGCGCCTGTCGCGACCCTTCATCGATCTGCTTCACGACGAGCAGGATCTCTGCATCGGCGAGAACGAACCATACGGCGGCCATCTTCCCGGCGATGCCATCGCCCGCCACGCAATCGCCCATGAGCGCCCCAACACGCTCCTCGAATTGCGCAACGACCTGATCGAAACCCCCGACACGCAGGCCGCATGGGCGTGCCGCCTTGCCCCGATCCTGACCGAGGCCGCGCGCCGCGCCGGGGTCTGACGCCGCACCGACGCCTTGAACGCACGCGCCCTTGTGCGCATGTTGAATCTGACACCAAGGAGGACCGTCATGGACGACCGGACACGCATCGAACTCGAGGCCGCCGCCTTCCGCACCCTGCGCGAACACCTGATGGAAAAACGCCCCGACGTGCAGAATATCGACATGATGAACCTGACCGGGTTCTGCCGCAACTGCCTCAGCCGCTGGTATCAGGAGGCCGCCAATGCCCGTGGCATCGAGATGACCAAGGACGAGGCGCGCGAGATCTTCTACGGCATGCCCTACGAAGACTGGAAAGCCGGCCACCAGACCGAGGCCAGCCCCGAGAAGCAGGCCGAGTTCCGGCAGGCCTTCGCGCAGAACGTGGGCAACCCCGACAAGCCCGGCTGAACCGGCGCCCGCGGCGCGTTTTCATGCGCCGGAGAGATTGCGCCTCTGGCGCGGACTCTGCCAATTTGTACAAAACTTGCGCACGCCGGGGCGGACCCGGCGCGAAAGATGTACGAAACCGCCGTACAAAACGGACGTTTCGTACACGTCCCGCGCGCCTCAGATCGCCTTTTTCAGGCTCTCTTCAAGATAGATTTCACGCAGTCTTTTCGCCACCGGACCCGGCTTGCCATCGCCCAGGCTCGCGCCGTCGATCTCCACCACCGGCATCACGAAGGCGCTGGCCGAGGTCACGAAAGCCTCGTCCGCAGTCTTCGCTTCCTCAATGGTAAAAGGCCTTTCCTCAACTTCCATCTGCGCTTCGCGCGCAAAGCGCAGCACCGCCGCGCGGGTGATCCCGTGCAGGATGTCGTTGCTCAGCTGGCGCGTGATGATCCGCCCGCCCTTGACGATATAGGCGTTGTTGCTGGTCCCTTCGGTGACATGCCCGTCCTCGACCATCCACGCATCATCACACCCCGCCTTCTTGGCCATCATCTTGCCCATCGAAGGATAGAGAAGCTGCACGGTCTTGATGTCGCGGCGGCCCCAGCGAACGTCATCTATGCTTATGATTTTCAAACCCTTTTCCGCCTGCGGGCTGTTGGCCAAGCCGGGCTTCGATTGGGTGAAAAGCACCAGTGTCGGGGCCGTGGTCTCCGGGTCCGGAAAGGCGAAATCGCGGTCGCCATCACTGCCGCGCGTGACCTGGAGATAGATCAGCCCGTCGTCGATATCGTTGACGCGCACCAGTTCGCGGTGGATATCCAGCAACTCGTCGAAGGCTTCGGGCTTGGGCATGTCGAGCTCATTGAGCGACCGTTCCAGCCGTTTCAGATGCCCCTCGAAATCGATAAGCTTGCCGCCCAGCACACTGGTCACCTCATAGACCCCGTCAGCCATCAGGAAGGCCCGGTCGAAGATCGAGACCCTGGCTTCGGTCTCGGGCAGGTATTCGCCATTCAGGTATACGGTGCGCATGTTCTTCATCCCCACAATGCGGCCTTGGGCGGATGCACCCCGGCCTCGTCAAACGTCAAACCCTCGTCCCGGTCTTCAGCTAACAACAGCGGCCCGTCAAGATCCGTTACCAGGGCGCCCTGTGCCACCAGAACCGCCGGCGCCATCGCCAGCGAACTGCCCACCATGCAGCCCACCATCACCTTGTAACCGTCCGCTTTCGCGGCGTCGCGCAGGGCCAGCGCCTCGGTCAGGCCACCGGTCTTGTCGAGCTTGATATTGACCACGTCATATTTCCCCTTCAGCCCGGGCAGGCTGTCGCGGTCATGGCAGGATTCATCTGCGCAGACCGGCAGGGGGCGCTCGATTCCGCGCAGCGCCTCGTCATCGCCTGCGGGCAGGGGCTGTTCCACAAGGCTCACGCCAAGCCGCACCAGATGCGGCGCCAGTTCGGCATAGACCTCGGCGCTCCAGCCCTCGTTGGCATCGACGATGATGCGGGATTTGGGCGCTCCTGCGCGCACCGCTTCGACGCGCTCCATGTCGTCGGGCGTGCCCAGTTTGATCTTCAGAAGCGGGCGATGCGCGTGTTTCGCGGCCTGTTCGCGCATGGCGTCCGGCGTGTCCAGCGACAGGGTGTAGGCGGTGATTTCGGGCTTCGGCTCGGGCAGCCCGGCCAGCTCCCACACGCGCTTGCCCGCGCGCTTGGCCTCAAGATCCCACAGCGCGCAATCCACCGCGTTGCGCGCCGCCCCGGCGGGCAGCAGGTCCTGCAACCGGGCGCGATCGAAGGTCTCGGGCAGGCCCTCGATCTGCGCGGCCACGGACTCGAGCGTCTCGCCATAGCGGGCGTAGGGCACGCATTCGCCGCGCCCGCTCACGCCGCCATCGTTCAGATGCACCGTCAGCACCTGCGCTTCACTGCGCGAACCGCGGCTGATCGTGAAGACCTGCGCCAGCCGGAACACATCACGGGTCAGCGATATCTCCACGCTCTTCTCCTTCATCGTTCTTCAAATACTCATCTGCCCGGCCGCGTCATCGCGCCGCCGGGCGAGGCGATCAGATCACAGGGCGGCCAGCGCGTCCACCAGCTTACCCGGTCCGAACCGATAGGGGTCGGTCGCGGGCAGATCCATGCTGCTTTCGATCTCGGCGAGATAGGCCTTCGCGTCCTCTTCGCTCATATGCTGGGTGTTCACCGACACGCCTGCCACCACGCAGCCGGAATTGGCGATGCGCGCCAGCGGCAGCGCGGTGTCGCGCAGCTCTTCCAGCGAGGGCGGGGTGTAATCCGGCAAGCCGCGCATGTGCGCGCGCGTCGGCTCGTGGCACAGGATCAGCGCATCCGGCTGGCCGCCATGAATGAGCGCCATGGTCACACCCGAATAGGAGACATGGAACAGGCTGCCCTGACCCTCGATCAGGTCCCAGTGATCCTCGTCATTGTCCGGCGTCAGCCATTCGACCGAACCGGCCATGAAATCCGCGATCACGGCGTCCAGAGGGACACCGTCGCCGGTGATCAGGATGCCGGTCTGCCCGGTTGCGCGGAACGTCGCCTTCATGTTGCGCGCGTGCATCTCGCGCTCCATCGCGATCGCCGTATACATCTTGCCGACCGAACAATCGGTGCCCACAGGCAGGCAGCGCTTGCCGCGGCGCTTCTTGCCGTCGGCGATGGGGTAATCCACCTCGGGCACGCGCACGTCATGCAGGCTGCGCCCGGTCGCCTCGGCCACGGCCACAAGGTCGGGTTCGTTGCGCAAGAGGTTGTGCAGCCCCGCGGCGAGGTCGAAACCTTCCTCCAGCGCGGCGACCAGAACCTTTTTCCATTCCTTCGAGATCACGCCGCCCCGGTTGGCGACACCGATCACCAGCGTCTTGGCACCGGCGGCGCGGGCCTCTTCCAGGGTCATGTCGCTCAGCCCCAGGTCGGCGCCGCAGCCCGGCAGGCGCAGCTGGCCGACGGCATTGTCGGGGCGCCAGTCGCGGATGCCGATGGCCACCTTGGCGGCCAGCATGTCGGGCGCATCGCCCAGAAACAACAGGTAAGGGGTCTCGATCATGACGGCTCCTTTCGGGAATCACGTTTCGGGGGATTTTCCTACAGTATGGGCGCGATGTTCTGTGGGAAATCGAAGTAAAAAGCCACCAGTACGCAAGAATATCCCGCTTGTGCGACGTTCTACAGAATTTTTCCCCATACGCAAACGCCACTTCCGGCTGCGGTCCCGTGATGCTGCTGCGCAGAAACCGGTTGCGGGGGCGGGCGCAATTTTATACCGGTTGGCCGATCAAAAGTGAAACATTCGACAAGAGGCCGCGCATCATGAGCTTCCGCCTGCAACCGCCCGCCCCCGCCCGTCCCAACCGCTGCCAGCTCTTCGGCCCCGGCTCCAATACCAAGCTGTTCGAGAAGATGGCGGCCAGTGCGGCGGATGTCATCAATATCGACCTCGAGGACTCGGTCTCGCCCGGTGACAAGGACACGGCGCGCGCCAACACCATCCAGGCGATCAACGATGTGGACTGGGGGCAGAAGACCCTGTCGGTGCGCATCAACGGTCTGGATACGCCGTTCTGGTATCGCGACGTGGTGGACCTTCTGGAACAGGCGGGCGACCGGCTCGATCAGATCATGATCCCCAAGGCGGGCTGCGCGGCGGATATCTATGCCGTCGATGCGCTGGTCACCGGGGTCGAGGCCGCCAAGGGCCGCAAGAAGCGCATCAGCTTCGAGGCGATCATCGAATCCGCCGCCGGCATCGCCCATGTCGAAGAGATCGCCGCCGCCAGCCCCAGGATGCAGGCGCTCAGCCTCGGTGCGGCGGATTTCGCCGCCTCGATGGGCATGGCGACCACCGGCATCGGCGGCACGCAGGAAAGCTATTACATGCTGCGCGAGGGACAGAAATACTGGTCCGATCCCTGGCACTGGGCGCAGACCGCCATCGTCGCGGCATGCCGTACGCATGGGCTTTTGCCGGTCGATGGCCCGTTCGGGGATTTCTCGGATGACGAGGGTTTCCGCGCACAGGCGCGCCGCTCGGCGACGCTGGGCATGGTCGGCAAATGGGCGATCCACCCCAAGCAGATCGCGCTGGCGAACGAGATCTTCACCCCTTCCGCCGAAGCCGTGCAGGAAGCCCGCGAAATCCTGAAGGCGATGGACGAGGCCAAGGCGCGCGGCGAAGGCGCGACCACCTACAAGGGCCGTCTGGTGGATATCGCCTCGATCAAGCAGGCCGAGGTGATCGTGCGCCAGGCCGAGATGATCGACGCCATGTAAGGACCGCCCGGCATGACCCGGACATGAAAAACCCCGGCAGGGCCTTGGACCTTGCCGGGGTTTTGCCGTTTCCGGGGCGCCCGTGGCGCCGTGCGATCAGGCCGCGTTGGGCAGGATCACGATCTCGACCCGGCGGTTCTGCGCGCGGCCCGAATCGGTCAGGTTATCCGCGATCGGCTGGTTCTCGCCCCGGCCAAAGGTCTGGATGCGCCCGAAGGAAACGCCGCCCTGCATCAGCACATCGGCCACCGCATTCGCGCGCCGCTCCGAGAGCTGCTGGTTGTAGGAGGCCGCGCCGGTGTTGTCGGTATGACCGACCACCTGCACCGACGAATCGGGATAATCGCGCAGGCTGTCCGCCACGGTCAGCAGGTCGCTGCGCAGTCCGGGACGGACGGCGGCGCTGTCCACGTCGAACAGGATGTCCTGCGGCATGGTTACGATCAGGCGGTCACCGGTATTGGTGATGCGGATGCGGTCGTTGTCCAGCTCCTGGCGAAGCTGCGCTTCCTGCTTGTCCAGCATGTTGCCATAGGCCGCGCCGCCCGCTGCGCCAAGCGCACCGCCGATGATGGCGCCCTTGCCCTTGTCGTCGCTGACCGCGGCGCCAAGCCCCGCGCCCAACAGGCCGCCCAGAAGCGCGCCCTGCTTTGTTTTCTGGCGCGGGTCATTGCCGTTGACCATTGCCGGGTCGGTGCATGCCGTGGCCATCAGCAGGGATGTGCCGGCAAGAATAAGAAGTGAATGTCGTGCTCGGATCATGAATGAAGCCTTGTGTTGATTGCCCGATTGGCCGGGTCTGGGGCCAGAATAGGCAATGCCGCCCCCCGACCCAAGGAAAACCGGGGGGAAATCGGCGGCAATCCGCGCATATCTGATACCCGGGCGCGCCGTCAGGCCTCGGCGCGCGCACTTTCCCAGGCCAGCATCGCCCGTTTGACCGGCAAGCCCCAGTGATAGCCGCCAAGCCCGCCCGATTTTCGCATCGCCCGGTGACACGGGATAAGGAAACTGACCGGATTGCGCCCCACAGCGGTGCCCACGGCGCGCACCGCGCGCGGGCTGCCGATGGCGTGCGCGATGTCGGAATAGGTGGTGACATGGCCGCTCGGCACGCGCAGTAATGCCTCCCAGACCTTGATCTGAAACGGCGCGCCGATCATGTGCAGCGCCGCTTCGCCGCGTCCTTCAAAGGCCGCTTCGACCCAGGGCGCGATACTGTCCGGGTCATGCTCGAACCGCGCGGCGGGCCAGCGCCCCGCCATGTCCTGCCAGGCGGCAACGCGCCCGCATTCCTCGGCAAATGCCAGCCCGCACAGCCCCTTGTCGGTGCCCATTGCCAGCACCTCGCCAAAGGGACTTGCGAACCAGCCGTGGCGAATCGTCAGCCCCTTGCCCCGCCGCGCGTATTCGCCGGGGCTCATGGCGTCCCATCTCAGGAACAGGTCATGCAGCCGCCCGGTGCCCGACAGCCCCGCAGCGACGGCGGTCTCCAGCACCGTGTGGCGCTCGGCCAGCAGCGCCTTGGCATGTTCCAGCGTCAGATATTGCTGATACCGCTTGGGCGAGACTCCGACCCAGGCCGAGAACAGGCGCTGAAAATGCGCCGGACTCATGTTCAACTCGGTGGCCAGCGACTCAAGCGGTATCCGCTCGCCCGCCGCATCGATCTTGTCCAGCGCCCGGCGCATCACGTGGTAATGATAGCTCTGCGCTTTCGCGCTCTCGCTCGGCTCGACCGCAAGGGCATCTGCAGGGGCATCTTTCATGGTTTCGCTCATGGTCTCGTCTTTGTTCATGTCCCAAGATTAAGACGCGCGGCGCCCTGCGGCGACCCGAATGTTGCGCATTGGGTTCTTTCGGGGCAAAAGGCTTCGCATGGCAAGCCAGCTCGATTATCACACCATCCGCGAGATCTTCACCCGTTTCCAGGCGGCCGAGCCCGAACCAAAGGGTGAGCTCGACCACGTCAACGCCTATACGCTGGTGGTTGCCGTCGCGCTTTCGGCGCAGGCGACCGACGCGGGCGTCAACCGCGCCACGCGCGCGCTGTTTCAGATCGCCGACACGCCGCAAAAGATGCTCGACCTCGGCGAAGACGGGCTGATCGACCATATCAAGACCATCGGCCTTTACCGCAACAAGGCGAAGAACGTGATCAAGCTTTCGCGCATCCTCGTCGATCAATATGACGGCGAAGTCCCCAATTCCCGTGCCGCCCTTCAGGCGCTGCCGGGGGTGGGGCGCAAGACCGCGAATGTCGTTCTCAACATGTGGTGGCACTATCCCGCGCAGGCGGTCGATACCCATATCTTCCGCGTCGGCAACCGCACCGGCATCTGCCCCGGCAAGGACGTTGTCGCGGTCGAGCGCGCTATCGAAGACAACGTGCCGGTCGATTTCCAGCAACGCGCCCATCACTGGCTCATCCTGCATGGCCGCTACCACTGCAAGGCCCGCAAGCCGATGTGCCCGACCTGCATCATCCGTGATCTCTGTCAGTACGAGGAAAAAACCATATGACCAGATACCAGGCCGTCGGCATCGGCAATGCCGTCGTCGATGTCATCACCCAATGCGACGACGATGTTCTGACGCGCCTTGGCATCGACAAGGGCGTCATGCAGCTTGTCGAGCAGCAGCGCGGGGAATTCCTGTTCGACCAGATGCAGAACCGCAACCAGATGCCCGGCGGCTCGGTCGCCAACTCCATCGCCGGTCTGGGGGCGCTCGGGCTCAAGACGGGGTTCATCGGGCGCGTGCATGACGATGCGCTGGGCCGTTTCTATGCCAATGCGATGACCGCCGAGGGGATCGACTTCGTCAATCCGCCCGTGCCCGAGGGCGAATTGCCGACCTCGCGCTCGATGATCTTCGTCTCACCTGATGGCGAACGCTCGATGAACACCTATCTGGGGATCTCGGCCGAGCTTGGCCCCGAGGACGTGGACGATGATGTCGCCGGCGGCGCGGCGCTCCTGTTCCTCGAGGGCTATCTCTTCGACAAGCCCAAGGGCAAGGATGCCTTTCTCGCCGCATCGCGTGCCTGCCGCGCGTCGGGCGGGATGGCGGGCATCACGCTTTCCGACCCGTTCTGCGTCGACCGCCACCGCGGTGATTTCCGCAAGCTGGTTCAGGAGCTCGACTACGTGCTGGGCAACGAACATGAATGGTGCGCGCTCTATGAAACCGAGGATCTCGGCGCGGCGCTGGAACAGGCGGCCGCCGAAAGCGGGCTCGTGGTCTGCACCCGCTCGGGCCATGACGTGGTGATCGCCACGGGCGGCGACACGCTCACCGTGCCGGTCCGCGCGGTGCCGGCGCTCGACAGCACCGGCGCGGGCGATCAGTTCGCCGCCGGCTTCCTTTACGGCGTGGCGACCGGCGCGCCGCTCGAGGTGGCGGGGCGCATGGGCTGCATCGCCGCCGCCGAGGTGATCTCGCATTACGGTGCGCGCCCCGAGGCGGATGTAAAGGAGATGTTCCGCGCCGAAGGCCTGATCTGACGGTCTTGATCGCGCCGCGCGGTTACGCCTGGCGCGACCGCGTCAGTTCCAGGAACACGTCCTGCAGATCGGCCTGTTCGGTCTTCACGTCGCGAATGCGGATGCCCGCGCCGCGCACTGCCTCCAGCACCGCCTCGGCGGGGGTTTCGCGCGACTGGTACGTGAATACGAGCGCCCCGTCTGCGCGCTTTTCCACTGTCAGTCCGGGGGCCTGCGGCAGCTCGGTCACATCGCTGTCGGGATGAATGATCATGGTCTTGGAATCCAGCCGTTCCAGCAGGTTGGCGGTGCTGTCGCGCGCGACCACCTCGCCGAAATTGATGATCGCGATCTCGTCGCACATCTCTTCGGCCTCTTCGAGGTAATGGGTCGTCAGGATCACCGTCATGCCCTGCTCGTTCAGGCGGCGGACATTCTGCCACAGCATCTGACGCAGCTCGATATCGACCCCCGCCGTCGGCTCGTCCAGCACCAGGACATGGGGCTGATGCACCAGCGCCTTGGCCAGCAACAGCCGCCGCCGCATCCCGCCCGACAGCGTGCGCGCATAGGCCTCGGCCTTGTCCTCCAGCCCCACCAGCGCCAGGATCTCGTCGCTGCGCCGCTGCGATTTCGGAACACCGTAAAGCCCCGCCTGCACCTCCAGCGCGGCGCGCGGTGTAAAGAACGGGTCGAGGTTCAGCTCCTGGGGCATGACCCCGATCGAGGCACGGCTCTGGCGCGGGTTCACATCCTGGTCGAAACCCCAGATCGTGACCTGCCCGGCGGTCTTCACCACCAGCCCCGCCAGGATGTTGATCAACGTCGATTTGCCCGCCCCGTTCGGCCCCAACAGGCCAAAGACCGACCCGGCCGGAATATCCAGGTCCACGCCCTTCAGTGCCGGTTTGGCGGGGCTGCCCTTGCTCGCCCCATAGATCTTTTCCAGTCCGCGGATTTCAATGGCGTTCTCGCCCATGGCTCCCCTTGCCCCTGCCTGCCCGATCGCTCATAATCGGACCTAGTGGAAATGTCGTCAAAAGGAAACGCCAGATGGTGACGAAAGCCCCGGAAACCCGGATCGTCGACAGCTACCGCATCGCCTGCGACGGCGGCGAAGGCGCATTGGGCCACCCGCGCGTATGGCTTTCGATCCCGCCTGCGACGGGCTTCGTCGAATGCCCCTATTGCGACTGCAAATACATTCACCACGCCTTCAAGGACAAACTGTCAGCTGCCTGATCGCCGCGACATCCTGATGGCGGGCGCGGCCTCGGTCGTGCTGACGGCGCTCGGCGTGGCCGCCTGGCCGCGTCTTTCGGCGATGCTCGACCCTCAGGTCGCCTTCGATCCCATTCCCGGCCTGCCCGGTTTCCGCCGGGAACGTGGCGCGCCCGCCGCACCCGCCAATGCGCTGGCCGGACTGGAGGGGCAGGGGGCGCCTGGCGCGACGCCCGGCCTTTCGGTCTGCGACCTCCTCTTCACCGAAATGCGCAGCGCGGGTGACGTGCCGCTCGCCTATTTCTCGGACTACCGCTGCACCTTCTGCCGCCGCCTCAGCCCCCGGCTCGCCGCGCTGGCGCAGACAGCCGGAATCTCGCTCACCTGGCATGAACTGCCGCTGCTCGGCCCCGATTCGACCCTTGGCGCGCGCGCCGCCCTGGCCGCACGACGCCAGGGGGCTTACGACGCGTTCCATTCCCGGATGATGGACAGTTCCTTCGTGCCGAATCCCGCCTATCTGCGCCGCCTTGCACGCGATACCGGCATCGACCCCGACCGCCTGATCGCCGACATGGATCACCCCGGCGTCACCCGCCAGCTCTCCATCACCGCCGATCTTGCCCGCC
>Ga0209344_10001223_pt1 | contig 35049 bp, 34 predicted proteins | sample Cruoilmetagenom6_FD_187293 | JGI IMG/M metagenome (GOLD analysis project Ga0209344, IMG submission 187293) | Oil polluted marine microbial communities from Coal Oil Point, Santa Barbara, California, USA - Santa Barbara Oil Seep Sample 6 (SPAdes)... | ecosystem: Environmental > Aquatic > Marine...
CGAGCAATAACATTATCCCAGATACGAAAATCCGTGCCCAATGAGTTAAGAAAAACTATTGGCACACTACCTCCACCCGTTAGGTGGTAATGGAGTGTAACATCCTTGAATTTAATAAACGGCATTTAACGCCTCTTCTCTATTTTCAACTTGTTCAGAAATCCTCTTTAACACCTTTGAATTATTGCGATTAGTTGACAATGGATGTGTCACGGTAGCGCAAATAATGTAATCGGAGTTCGACATAATAAGGCCTAGACGTCGAAGAATACGGTTTCTTCATCACCTTGTAGGCAAATGTCGAAATGATAATTGGTACGATCAGCGCGCGCGATCAAAGTGTCGCGACGTTGTGTTTGCTCGATCAGGTTCAGGACAGGATCAGCTGTATTGGCCTTTGCCTCGTCACCGAAATACATACGGGTATTAAGGCCAACGTTGATCCCGCGCGCGACCAGCCATAAATTTAAGTGCGGGGCCATTATTTGATTGTTTTGATTTTTCACAGCACCCGGCTTTATTGTCTCAAAAGTGAATTCTCCGGTCTCGAAATCTGAAATGACGCGGCCCCAGCCCCGGAAACCATCTTCAACATCGCCTTTACCGGGGTACACGCCGGCAGCGTTGGCTTGCCAAACCTCGATCAGAACGTCTTTAACCGGCGCACCGGTGCCGTCACGCACCGTTCCAGTTACTTTGATCCGTGTTCCTTTTGCATTGGGGCCAATAATATCGCGACCCAATTCATTGGCGTAGATATTAAATCCGGCATCACCCGGGGCAAGCCCGATGTGGACATAAGGTCCAGCGGTTTGTGACGCAGTTTCCTTAAGATAGTTCAATGGTTGCGCCATGATCAGTTTCCTTCCGGACGGTTCTCAAAAAAAGTCGAGCGGTGCCCGCGTAATATTATATCGAATTTATAGGCGATACTATCGAATGGCACGGTCGCATTCAGATCCAGTGCCGCCACAAGTTGGTCTATAGTACGGCTGTCCGGTATCGTATTTACGATAGGACATTTGGCGATCAGAGGGTCACCTTCGAAATACATTTGGGTGATTAAACGTTGTGCAAAAGCAGTGCCAAAAACCGATATATGAATATGGGCGGGCCGCCAGTTATTGACCCAGTTACGCCATGGGTAAGCACCGGGTTTGACGGTGCGAAAAGCATAATAACCGTTTTCGTCAGTCAATGTACGCCCACAACCACCAAAATTAGGGTCAATGGCCGCAAGATATGTATCCATTTTGTGACGATAGCGCCCACCTGCATTGGCTTGCCAAATCTCAACCAGTGTGTTCGGAACCGGTCGCGCATTTTCGTCCAAAACACGCCCATGAACGATAATGCGTTCGCCAATCGGATCGCCCGTTTTGGCGTAGTTGTTGAGCAAATCGCTATCAATCGGATCAATGTCACTGTGACCAAATGTAGGGCCTGTCAGCTCACTCTCGGATGCCTGTAATGACAACATCGCCAAACGCGGTGATCTGGTAACGCTGGTTTTATAGTCAGGCGTAAAAGCGGGGGGATGCCATTCACGGTCGCGCTGATAAAGCTCGTCGCTGGTCATACTGTGTCCCCTTCCATTTCTGCATATGTTTGCTTGGCAAGCTTGATGGCATGATTTGCAGTGGGCACGCCAGCATAAATCGCGACATGCTGAAACACCTCGATTACATCCTGCTGGCTAGCACCTGTATTGGCGGTGGCCCGGATGTGCATCGGAATTTCGTCAAAGTTCTTTGTTGCTGCCAACAGGGCCAGCGTTATCATCGAACGTTCCCGTCGTGTGATTGCGTCACTTGCCCAAACAGTTCCCCAAGCACTTTCGGTGATCAATGTTTGAAAAGACGCGTCGAACGCAGTTTTACTTGCTTCTGCCCGATCGACATGTACGTCCCCCAGAACTTCGCGGCGCACCGACATGCCTTTTGTTAGGCGATTTTGCATCATTCTCTCCTTAATAAGGTAGGCCAACATAATTTTCGGCCATGGCCTTTTGTGCGGCATGGTTAGTGCGCAGGAATTCGATTTCAGCGATCTGCATTTTCAGATCGAATTCAGATTGATCCGGGTAACGATGCATCAGCGATGAAAACCACCAACTGAAACGCTCCGCTTTCCATACGCGGGCAAGCGCTTTCGTAGAATAGTTATCGATGCCCTCGGTAGTACCGTTTTCATAATAATCGCGTAGTCCATTAAACAGATAATGTACATCCGACGCTGCCGTATTCAGCCCTTTGGCACCTGTTGGGGGTACGATATGGGCTGCATCACCACATAAAAACAAACGGCCCCAGCGCATGGGTTCGGTCACGAATGACCGTAACGGTGCAATGGATTTCTCGATCGAGGGGCCGGTGATCAATTCTTCCGCCTGCTTTGTCGGAATACGGCGTTTTAGCTCTTCCCAAAATGCCTCATCTGTCCAATCCTCGGGCTTTTCAGACAACGCGCACTGAATGTAATAACGGCTAAGGTTCTCATTGCGCATCGAACACAAGGCAAAGCCACGTTTTGACGCCGCATAGATCAGTTCGTGATGAACCGGTGGGGTTTCAGACAATATACCAAGCCAGCCAAAAGGATAGATTTTCTCATACTCGCGGCGCACGTCCAGTGGAATTGTCTGGCGGCTAACCCCGTGAAAACCGTCACAGCCTGCGACGAAATCACAATCAATCCGACGACTTTCACCGTCGACTTTATAAATCACGTGGGGTGCGTCGGTGTTTGCATTATGAATAACAACACTTTCGACATTGAAGTCTATCTTGCCACCCGTTTCTTCGTGCGCCTCATATAAATCCCGCGTCACTTCCGTCTGACCATATATCATTACAGCATGTCCTGTATGTTCGACAAAATCGATGCGGAACGTCTTTTCACCATAGGAAATGACTGTGCCACTATGGCTGTGCCCCTCTTTTTCCATCCTATCAGCGACGCCTGCCTGACGCATAAGATCAAGCATGCCCCGCTCAAGAACTCCGGCGCGAACACGGCTTAAAACATAATCCTTGGTTTTACGCTCTAGCACCACAGTGTCGATACCATGCACGTGCAGAAGCTGAGACAACAAAAGTCCCGATGGTCCTCCGCCAATGATGACAACAGCAGTGCGCATAAAACCCCGTCTCATGTTCATATCTTTTATGAATGATGAATATTGATATGTAAAATGAACATTTATCTCTCATAAGAGTTAAAGGCCAAGGCGTTTACAATTCCAGAAAACATTCAGACCTTACTTAAACCACATTACCATGTTAACTTGCAATTATGCATGGTCCTACTGAATATGGCGTATAAACAACACTTGCGGGCTTTGGCGGCATTTGGCTGCGCAATTCTGCTTGGTGCTGTAGGATTTATTTTTTCCACAAGTTTCCTTGAAACAACAAAACACTACATTATGAATACCGAAACGGAAAACGCCCTGAATACTGAATGGGCGACGATTTTGGCTCAGGTGGATTTGACACCAAAGCGGGTAAAGTTTGTTGAGGTTACCTTTGCTGGAAAAGCCATACAGAAGGTGGAAATCCAGACCAAAGAAGCGATGCAGTCGCTGCCCAGCGCCAATGGCGGTTCTGAATGGCAATGCCTGACTGAAGCGCTCTATTTTGAAGCCCGTGGCGAAAGTCTGGTTGGTCAGGTCGCCGTGGCTGAAGTCATTTTAAATCGCAAAGCTAACACGCGGTTTCCTAAATCTGTTTGTGGCGTCATCAATCAGGGTGCCAAGCGTAAAAACGCTTGCCAATTTTCCTATAAATGCGATGGGCGCAAGGAAGTTTTTTCTGAACGAACGGCCTATGAAAGTGCCGGAAAACTGGCTCAGTTAATGCTTGAAGGCACAACACATGACATAACCAAAGGTGCCACATTTTATCATACCAAAGCGGTCAATCCAAGTTGGTCGCGCAAGCTGAAAAAGACGGTAATTATCGGCGAGCATATATTTTTCAGTTACTAACATTATAAATGGTCACATTGGCTCATTGGCAACATGCTTACGCGCGTAACTTGACAATGAAACGAGGCCGACAATGCCGGCCTCGATAATGTAGTTTAAATCTCACCCAAGACGGTCTTTGGTTACTGCCCGTCTAAATAGGCCGGCAGCCACAAAACGATCTCTGGAAAGATAAAGATCAGAGTCAGGCCGATAAGCTGAATGACCATGAATTGCATCATTCCAAGATAGATGTCCTTAAGATCCCATTGGGGGACAACCCCCTTCAGGAAGTAGGCAGAGAGCGCCACGGGCGGACTGAGCCATGCGGTTTGCAGATTTACCGCTACAAGAATAGCAAACCATATGAGCATGTCGCTTTCTTTGGCAAAACCAAGATCAAGTTGCACGATTGTAGGCACCAAAATCGGGATTATAATCAAAACAATCGGCACCCATTCAAGAGGCCAGCCAAGTAAGAAGATCAACGCCATGATTAAGATCAGCATCATTACAGGCGATAAGTTCATCGACAGCAACACTTCCGTAAGCATTTTAGGTGTTCCTAAGTTACTAAATACCGCACCAAAGAAGTTAGATGCTGCAACCAAGAACATGATCAAAACTGACAATTCCAGCGTTTTGATCAATGCATCATAAAAGCCAGCTCGCGTAAATTTGCGATATGCCATCGACAACAACATGGAGCCAAAAGCACCACATGCTGCGGCTTCTGCAGGGGTTGCCCAGCCAGCCAAGATTGAACCAAGCGCGAAAGCGATCAGAACAGTTGGCGGCACAAGCCCCATAAAGAACTCATACCAAAGGTCAGAGAAATAGAATCCGCCCGGCTTCACTTTACGCGTCCAAGTATAAACAAAGTACATGAACCCAATCCAAATCAATGGAATGAAAAACCCAGCCGTTGGGAAGATTGCCAATTTACCAGATATGCCCCATGCGATGAGCCATACAAATGCCACCAGTCCAAACATCACCGCACAGACTTCTGCAAAGTAGTAGGGCGAAGTTTCTGGTTGTTCATCTTCAGGTAGGATTGGACCCAAATTAGGGTTCAACCAACAGCGTCCAAGTGCGTACGCCAAATACAGCACGCCCAACATGACGCCCGGAACAATCGCTGCGCGGAATAGATCAGTCACTGGAATTTCCAGTACCGGGCCCATCACGATCAACATGATCGATGGTGGGATCAAAATACCAAGAGTACCACCCGCAGTAATAGTGCCAGCGGCCAATTTCACATCATATCCAGACTTGATCATTGTACGACCAGCCATAATGCCAAGGATTGTAACGGATGCTCCAACGATACCAGTTGCAGCTGCAAAAATAATGGAAACAAATAAAACGGCCACATAGAGCGCCCCACGCGTCCTGCTCATCATCAATTGTACGGCTGTGAACAAACGTTCCATCAAACCCGCTTTTTCCATCATGATACCCATGAACGTAAATAACGGAACCGCAACCAATTGATCATCCAACATCACTTGGTTGGTTTGCAGTGTTTGTAGGAAGAACGTTAGCTTAAAGTTTCCACCCCAAGCACCGAATACAAAGGCCAAGAAGATTAATGTAAATGAAATAGGGAAGCCGACGAAGATCGAAAACAACATCGCTGCCAACATGATCAAACCGATTGTTGGCTTTGAGAAGTTAAACAAACCCGTGTCACCTAACATGTCCCCCAGCGGTAAGGTTTCTGGGAAAAATATACTTACAAAGGTAAGTACCAAGCCAACAAAGTAAACCGGTAAAAATTTGATGAACTTGTTCTCACGTTCCTTGCCCATTTGATGAAAAGCACGGAAAAGCTCTGGAAAACCTTGCAGAAACAATAAAAGCGCACCTATTGGCATAAATATGCGTGCAGGCCACAGGTAAGGCGCCCAAGTGCTATCAGAGGCACGTTCCCAGCTAGATGGGTTGAACATATCTGTACCGAACGATTTTAATCCGTATTGGTAGGACGACCAAAAGAAGAACAACATCGCTGGAAAGTAGAACGCAAGATACAATGTAGCATCCACCGTTGCTTGCGTTCGAGTAGACCAATTGCGATACAAGAAATCAGCGCGGATATGTACACCACGCATCAATCCATAACCTGCAGCACCCATAAACAAAACGCCGCCAGTCATTCTACTGATGTCGTAAGCGAAAAGCGTCGGGCCAAGGCCGAGTGTTCGCGCCAGATCGCCCATATCGTTTTCAACGAAGATGGCAAAAGCCTTTCGTGACACAACTTCATAGACCATGACAAAAATCAATGGCACCATCAAAAGACAGATGATACGACCAGCCCAGTTGTTAATCACATCAATCCAAGCAGTTATTGGCCGTTGCCATGCCGTCATGTCTTCAGGGGTCTCACCTGGCTCTTCAGCCCTACGTTCGGCAATTAGCTCGTCGGTAATTTCCAGATTCTCTGGAATTTCCTCTTCGGCCATTTTGATGTCCTCCCCTTTTTTATGTGCAAGCACCCGGATAAATACAGGTGCTTGCAGATAAAGCTTAGTTACAAAAGGTGGGGACGCGCAAGGCGTCCCCGCCAAATTTCAATTATTTTACAGAATCTGCAAATGCTTTACCCAAAGCGGCGTTAGACGCTTGTGAGCCAGCCCAGTAAGGGACTGCGATAGCAGCAAAATCTTTTTGTGACTGCCATACTTCAGCGAAAAATGGGTTTTCTGCGGCATTCTTTTCCAACGCTGCATTCGCTGCATTCATATATGCAGGGAAGTAGTCAGCTGGTGTATCATGCAAGATAACGCCGTGGTTTTCCGTCAAATCTTTCAATGCTTTACCGTTTTCGTAGATACGGTAAGACATTGCTTTTGACAAAGAAGCGTTTGCAGCAACTTCAATGGCTTTTTGTTGCAATGGCGTCAGTGAGTTGTACACGTCTTTGTTCAGGTACAAGTCAGCATTCACCACAACCTGGTGCAAGCCTTGCAGGTAGTAGTGCTTCAGCACTTTTTGGAAACCGAATACACTATCAGGCTTCGGGCAGCACCATTCAGCCGCATCGATTGTACCTTTTTCCAGAGCTGGCAGGATATCACCACCACCCATAGCAACAGAAGCCACGCCAATGTCTTTATAGGTTTGACCTGGGATACCAGGAGGTGTCCGGAAGCGGTATTTACGGAAATCATCCATGCTGTTGATAGGCTCTTTGAACCAACCCAAAGCTTCCGGGCCAACTGGTTGCAACATGAAACCTTTAATGTTCATGCCCATTTCGTCCCATAGTTGATCGTACAGCTCTTTACCGCCACCAAACTGGAACCAAGACAAGAATGCGATGTTATCAATGCCAACACCGGCACCCGCAACAGGTGAACCGAACAGCATTGCTGCAGGGTGTTTACCTGACCAGTAATGTGTCCAGGCAAAGCCACCTTCAACAAGGCCACTGTCGACCGCATCAAGCGTTTCTTTCACGCCGACAACAGAACCTGCCGCCAACACTTCGATTTTCACTTCACCGTCTGTTAGATCAAAAACGTCTTTTGCAAAGTCTTTCAACATCACCACTTCATCGGCTTTTGCTGAAATCACTGATTGCACGCGAATGACTGTTTCCGCCCATGCGGAAGCAGCAAATGACAAGCCTACAGCGGTGATCGCCAGACCTGTCGTTACTTTCTTAAGTTTAAACATGGTTTCCTCCCATTTGTTTATGCCCTCTGTATTTTGTTACTGGATTGCGAAGGCATAAAATCCAGCTGTTGGTTATTCATTATTGCCCTTACCCCATTTCAATTCCCTCTATGAGCCCAAGCAGGGGCCCAATTCCGTGAGAGATATCAAAAAATCCGCGGTACATCATCTCACCCGCTACATAAACTAGAACAACTAGTCCCAGCCATGAAATCGAAGGATACTTTGTTAGTAAGTGCATTATCATTGTGGCGGCAAACGCCATCAAAATAATTGCAAAACCCAAACCAAACACCAGCATCTGTGTATCACCGTCTGCAATTGCCGCAACTGCCAGCACGTTATCAAGCGACATCGATACATCCGCAATCATGATGGAGAGCAACGCAGAAAATAGTGTGCGGCGCGGCGCGCCTGTATATCCTGAGTGACTATCCCCCGCTGTGGCTAACGCCAATTCGGCCTCGGCATCAACATTCACGCGTATTTCCACAAATAAGCGCCAGCAAACCCAAAACAGCAGCAACGATCCGACAAATAAAATGCCTGGAACGTCCAGAAGCTTTGTTGCAACAACGGCAAAAATAATTCGCAAAACTGCCGCAATTAACATGCCGTAGAATATAGCTTTCTTACGCAATTCCGGCGACAAACCTGCCGCGGCCATGCCAATAATCAAAGCGTTATCACCTGACAAAATAAGGTCGGCAATAATAATCTGACCATAATCTAAAAAGGTTTCGATCATGTGTGAACATCCTCTAAAATCATTGCAGAAACTTTTTCGCCAATCATAATGGCCGGTGCGTTTGTGTTACCGCTTGTGATCGTTGGCATGATAGAGCAATCCGCCACACGCAAACCCGCAATTCCGTGAACGCGCAGCCGTTCATCCACAACAGCCATGGGGTCGTTACCCATTTTGCAGGTACCTGTCGGGTGATAGATTGTGACTGCGGTGTTGCGAGCCCATTCCAAAGTCGCCTCTTCATCATCATATGCGACTTCGCGCCCCGGTTTATATTCTTCGGTGATATGGGACTTAAGTGGTTCAAACTGCGCGATTTTACGTGCAATCTGTATGCCTTTGACGATTGTCTGTTGATCCAACGACGTTGCCAGGTAATTCGGGTGGATATGCGGATGATCCAAATAGTTGGCTGATTTCAGTTTCAACTCACCCGCACTTTCTGGGCGCATTTGTAAAACTGAAGCTGTAAATGCTGAAAACTTATGTGGGCCTTCAACGGCATTATTTGCACTGAAGGGTTGGATGTGAAACTGGATATCGGGTGTTTCCAAATGCGCTTCGGTTTTTAGAAACCCAGTACCAAGGCTTGCGGCCATTGTCATCGGGCCCGTTCTGTTAAGTGCATATTGCAACGCAATCATGCCCTGTTTGAAATAATTGTTCGTCTCAATATTTATTGTAGACAGGTCAGTTTTAAAAATTGGCCGCGCTTGCAGGTGGTCCTGTAAGTTTTTACCAACACCTTTCAGGTTCTTTTGAATGTCTATGCCAAGTGGCTTCAAATCCTCAGCATCACCAATCCCGGACAACATCAATATTTGAGGCGACCCTATAGCACCTGCCGAAAGAATGACCTCTTTGCGGGCATTAATTGAAATTGGGTTGCCTTTTCTGACGGCATCCACACCTGTGACGCGGCCTTCAGAAATATTCAACTTACGAACCTGCGTATGTGTGATGATTTCCAGATTTTCGCGCCCTCGCGCAGGTTTCAGATAGGCAACAGCAGAACTGCACCGTTTACCTTTATCAAGCGTTAGTTGGAAATATCCGACACCTTCCTGATCCACACCATTGTAATCGGGATTGTTCTTGTATCCGGCTGCCACCGCAGCATCCAACCATTTGTCTACGATATCTCTTTTCAGCGCCGTGGGGGATACGCATAATGGGCCATTTTGGCCACGCGTGTCACTCTGTGGCTCCCCTTTCCACGTTTCGGCACGTTTGAAATAGGGTAAAACATCATCCCACGCCCATCCCATGTTGCCCAGTTGGCGCCAGTGATCGAAATCTTGCGATTGTCCGCGAACATAAAGCAGGCCGTTAATGGAACTTGATCCACCTAATACCCTGCCACGTGGCCAGGGAATGGATCGGCCATTTATACCATCATCTGCATCTGTTTTATATTGCCAATCAGTGTTCGGATTCCCCATGGTTTTAAAATAACCAACAGGAATGTGGATCCATGGATTTGAGTCTTTTCCGCCTGCTTCCAACAATGCCACGCTGAAGCGGCCGTTTTCCGACAAACGGTTCGCAATTGCGCATCCGGCAGAGCCAGCGCCAACGACAACAAAGTCAAAATCCAACTAATTCCCCTTAAATATCAAAATTTGAGACTTTTAGTCTCGTTTTTGGTAGATAAATCGACTATAAGTAGGAAAAATCGATTCGTGCAACAAGAAGTTGGCTCTTTATGGAAGAAAACCGAATACCCACAAACCTACGCACCCTTTTGATTTTAGAAGTCATAGGCAGAAGTGACAGCGCGATGACGCCTACCGAGATCAACAATCAGATCGGTTTGCCCAAGCAAACAGTTCACAGATTAGTTGCCACTTTGGAGAAAGAAGGATTCCTCATAAAAGAGGCTGACGGGAAACGCTACAGACCGGCACGCAGGCTCCGTCTTTTGGGGGCCGGATTATTACATGCATCGCGGTTTCACATCACCCGGCATCAAGTTTTACAAGACATTGCCACTCAAGTTAAAGAAGCTGTAAATTTTGTTGTGCCCGAAGAAACGGGTATGCACTATCTCGACAGGATAGATACAAACTGGCCGTTTCGTATCCAGTTGCCGGTTGGCACAAATGTTCCATATCACTGCACAGCAAGCGGAAAAACATTTATGGCAAGCCTATCCAAATCTGCACGCACAAAGTTTGTGGCCGGTCTGCAGCTGGAAAAACGCACAGAGAAAACACATATAACCCCAAAGACCTTACTGGCTGATTTAGCGATTTGTGCAAAACGTGGTTATGCATTGGATAACGAAGAATTCATGGAAGGTATGCTTGCAATAGCGGTACCCGTAACAGATCGCTTTGGTCGCTATGTGGCCGCTCTTGCATTTCACGGCCCCAGCCAAAGATTGTCCATTGATATTCTGGAAGCCGACAAGGGCATCTTACTAAACGGGGCGGAGAAATTGAAAGCATCACTATTCACTTAAGATTTTGCTGGCTACATTACCCCCTACTCATTCCGTCAATGCAATAATTGGGCAAAATGCCCTAAAGCGGTACCCGGGCAAGTGACGACCTTAGAACAACTTCCGTTTTAAATTCCAGACTTGAAACGGTATTATCATTCGACAATTTAGACAGTAATATCCGCGCTGCTGCTTTCCCCATTTCGATTTGCGGTACACGAACGGTTGTCAAAGCAGGATCAACGACAGATGCAAGCCCTATATCATCAAAACCGGTGATCGATATTTGCTTGGGGACGCTTATTCCACGCTCTCGCGCTCTGGTTATGGCACCAGCGGCCAGAACATCATTACCGCAAATAATAACCGATGGAACCTCAGGGCCTTCCATGATTTCATCAAAGGCATTAGCACTTTCAGCCAGCAAGTAAGGTGATTCAACTATACGCAGCAACCTTGCACCATGACCATAATCCTTGATGGCATTTTTGACACCTGCTATCCGGTTCTTCGCGCGATCATTATCCTTTGATATACCTGCGATCATCGCAATATTCCGATGGCCGTATCCAAGAACACATGTTGCTATCTCAAATGCCGCCTTTTGGTTGTCAAATCCAACAAAAAGCTGGGCAGGATCATCCTTATAGCACCAGGATATTACATATGGAACACCGCGAAGGGCCAAAAAGTCTGTCGTTTTCTTGGGCCGATCCGTACCGATAAGCAGTAATCCATCGGCACCATGGGCCATCAGAGAACGGATTTGGGTGTATTCAGCCTCTGTACTATAACCCGTACTGGCAACAAGCATTGTCACACCGGCGTCTGACAACTCCTCTTGAAAAGCCTGAATTCCATTGGCAAACATAGCGTTTGACATAGATGGAATAACTGCGCCGATCGTATTTGTACGGTTCGAAGCAAGAGCGCGCCCTCCGAAATGAGGTGTATACCCAAGCGCTTCAATCGCTTTTTGAATACGCTCATGCGTCGCTTTGGCGACTTTATTGGGCATGTTGATCGAGCGGGATATCGTAGCCGTAGACACACGCGCCACACGTGCCACATCTTCCAGTGTCGGAGCGTCTTTCATTGTCATTCGTTCCATTCCACGTTTTCATGCTGTTACAAATTCAACCAACATTCGATTAATCTTAATGAGACTTTCGTAAAATGTAAACGCTTGCATAATTTATGCAAGCGTTTACATTTATACCTGTGAATTAAGATTCGTTTGGTAAAAAACTGGATACTTCCATCTTTCCGCGACCAGATATCTACAAATAGGACCTACTAAAATGGCTAGAAACTATCTTAAAAAAGCTCAAAAAACGGCAATGACCGACGCAAGTGATGTGCGTGAAACTGTTCAGAATATTTTGACTGATATCGAAGCTGGTGGCGATGCAGCCGCATTAAAATATGCTGAAAAATTTGATCAGTATCAGGGTAGTATACTGTTGAACCAAGATGAAATTGCGGCGGCCTCGGCACTTGTATCACAAAAGCTCAAGGACGATATTGCCTATGCGCATGATAACGTACGCCGTTTTGCCGAAACTCAAAAACAGACCATGCAAGATGTCGAATTAGAGGTTACACCCGGCTTGATCGCAGGTCAAAAAGCTATTCCGTGCCGGGCCGCGGGCTGTTATGTTCCGGGCGGGCGTTATAGCCATGTTGCCAGTGCAATCATGACTGTTACAACGGCAAAAGTTGCGGGTTGCCAACATATCACGGCCTGTTCGCCACCACGCATTGGTGAAGGTGTTGCACCTGCAATCATCTATGCGGCAAATCTTTGTGGGGCAGACAAAATCCTGTCTATGGGTGGCGTTCAGGGCGTTGCATCCATGGCTTTTGGCCTGTTTGGACTTCCCAAGGCCGATATTTTAGTCGGACCCGGTAACCAGTTTGTAGCCGAGGCCAAACGCATTCTGTTTGGTCGCGTCGGCATCGACATGATCGCAGGTCCTACCGACAGTCTGATACTGGCCGACCATACCGCCGATCCGTTTATCGTTGCAACTGATCTCGTAGGCCAAGCCGAACACGGTTATAATTCTCCTGTCTGGCTGGTTACGGACAATCAGGCATTGGCCGAAAAGGTTATGGAAATCGTCCCTGGGCTTATTGACGATCTACCCGAACTGAACCGCATGAACGCAGAAGCTGCATGGCGCGATTATGCGGAAGTTATCGTTTGCGATGACCGCGAAGAAATGGCGGCAACATCGGATGATTACGCACCGGAACACCTTTCTGTTCAGGCCGAAGATTTGCCTTGGTGGTTGGAACGCTTGCAATGTTACGGATCGCTATTTTTAGGCGAAGAGACCACCGTGGCCTTTGGCGACAAAGCGTCAGGGACAAACCACGTTCTGCCAACATCGAAATCCGCCAGATACACAGGTGGACTTTCAGTACATAAATACATGAAGATCGTTACATGGCAAAAATCAACACGGGCAGGATCAAAACCCGTGGCTGAAGCCACTGCGCGAATTTCACGACTGGAAGGGATGGAAGGTCATGCCCGTACGGCTGACGCGCGGTTACACAAATACTTCCCTGAAGAATCTTTTGACTTAGCAGGAAACTCATAACCAGTGGAATTAGAACTGTTCGATATGCACGGAAAGGTGGCTTGCGTCACCGGGGCCAGCAGCGGCCTTGGTCGTTCTGCCGCCACGCTTTTAGCCAAAGCCGGTGTTAATGTTGTGGGTGTTGCGCGTCGGTCAGATCAATTGGAGCAATGGCAGGAAGAGGCCGGTGGCGACACAGCCACCGTTGTTGCCGATCTCAGCGATCGTTCCAGCCTGAAGACCACAGCAACTGCCGTGGAAGCACATTTCGGGCCACCGGACATTTTGATCAATGCGGCAGGTATCAATACGCGCGAGCACGCTGATGCGGTAAGTGACGAAGGCTGGGACATGACAATGAACCTGAACCTGGCAGCCCCGTTCTTTCTGGCCCAAGCCTTGGTTCCGGCAATGAAAGCCAAACATTGGGGGCGGATCGTGAACTTCGCGTCTCTGCAATCGCGCAGAGCCTTTGAAAACGGCATTAGTTACGGGGCCTCAAAGGGGGCTGTGGAACAAATGACCCGCGCCATGGCCGAGGCTTGGTCAGGGCATGGCATCACCGCTAACGCCCTTGCCCCCGGCTTCTTTCGCACCGAGCTAACGGGGCCCGTGTTTAACAATCCGGTTCTGGCAGAGCGCAATGCCGCCCAAACCTGCATCGGTCGCAATGGCGAGCCAAGCGATCTGGACGGCCCATTGATGTTCTTTTGCACAGATGCCTCGACCTATGTCACAGGGCAAGTTCTGTTTGTCGACGGAGGCTATACCGCAAAATGAAAGCGCTGGTTTATACGGGTGTTGAAACACTGGAGTACCGCGAAGTGCCGCAACCTGCACCGGGTGCGGGTGAAGAGTTGATCCGGGTTATGGCCTCGGGTATTTGCGGCTCTGATATGCATGCTTACATGGGCCATGACGACCGTCGCCCTGCCCCTTTGATACTGGGCCATGAGGCCGCCGGTGTTGTCGTGGGTGGCCCCGATGATGGTCGCCGTGTGACACTTAATCCGCTTGTTACATGTAATGATTGCCCTGCTTGCATTTCCGGGCGCACCAATCTTTGCGCAAAACGTCAAATCATCTCGATGCCACCGCGTGAAGGCGCATTTGCGGATTTTGTCACCATGCCGCGCAGTAATTTGATAACGGTGCCGGACGCAACCAGTCTAAGTCACGCAGCCCTGACAGAACCGGTGGCTTGCGGGTGGCACGGAGCAAGACTTGCGAATATCGCGCTAAACCTTCCGATGAGTGAAATGTGTTGCCTTGTTATAGGCGGTGGTGCCATTGGTGTAGGGGCTGCCCTATCACTGGCAGCACAAGGGGCGACAAATATCACTGTGATCGAGCCCAATGACATACGGCGTGAATGCTTACAAAACGTTTCGGGTTTCATAACCTGTGATCCAACGGACAGCATTGTTCCACAACAAGGCAGCGTCGACATTGTGATAGATGCAGTGGGTTTTGCCGCCACCCGCAAAACCTCTTGTGCTTATGTCCGACCGGGGGGCGTGATTGTGCATATAGGGCTGGGTGAGGCCACAGGCGGGTTGGATATACGGCGCATGACACTGCAAGAGATCCAGTTCATCGGCACCTATACCTATACCGCAGCAGACTTCATAGCGACGGCTGATGCTATTTTTTCAGGTCAGCTCGGACCGCTCAACTGGATTGAAAGCCGGCCATTGGCTGACGGACAAGGAGCTTTTAGAGATATCCGTTCAAACCGGGTTGCAGCCCCCAAGATCATTCTTATACCGGAACACACATAATCATAGTCGCCCCCTAGACTCTAAGGCTATTGGGGATCAAGATCAGCGACTAAAAGCCACATAATAAAGGAACGACCATGTACCAAAAAATTATCGTATCACTTGCTCTGGACCACGGTATTGGGCAAAAGGCCATTGAAGCGGCGTTGCAACTTAGGTCAGAGGGCGGTGAAATCATCGCCGTACATGTTCATGAGCCCCTGCAAGGGTCTATAGCAGGCTCATATATGCCCGAAGACGCGGCCCAGATCGCTGTTAAAAACGCCAAAGAACAATTGGCCGAACGGTTGACCGGGACACCTGATATCAAGGCGGTTCTGATTAAAGGCCATTCTGGTCGCGCGATCACAAACTACGCCGAAGAGATAGGTGCGGATTGTATTATTGTGGGTTCCCACAAACCGGGCCTTGCCGATTATTTTCTGGGATCAACAGCTGCACGCGTTGTTCGCCATGCACCTTGCTCCGTTCATGTTCTTCGGTAATCGGATAGCAAAAACCTCTGAATGCTATCAATATTGATACGCACCAAAAGTAAAAGACATACGTACTCATGAAGGAGAAACAAAACGTGTCAATAAACACAAAAATCGTCGACGATTTCGTCGCAAACGGTGTGAATTTCATAACGACCGTGCCTTGCAAACAACTGGCAGGTGTCATCGACGAAATTGAAGCCCGTGAAGAAATTTACCACATCCCTTCAAACAAAGAGGATGAGGGCATCGGACTTTGCGCGGGGGCTTTTATGGGCGGCAAACGTCCGGCTATCATCATGCAAAACACCGCTATAGGCGTGACCGTCAACACGTTGGTCACATTGACCCAATTTTACCGGATGCCGTTACCGATGTTGATTTCTTATCGGGGCGAACTGGGCGAACCGGTTGCGTGTCAGGTGGAAATGGCAGTTCACACAAAAGCGTTGCTGAACCAACTTCATATTCCCACCTATCACTTTCACAAGGATAGCGATGCGGATGAACTGGACGCAATCCTGAAACACACATTCATGTGCAATAAACCGGTCGCAATTCTGACTGATGCATCATTCTGGAAAGGTTACTGATTATGATCCGTTCTGAAATCCTGCGCGACATCGCGCCTGTAATTCGCGACCAACTGGTTGTCTGCAACATTGGTCTTCCAAGCCAAGAGCTTCATATGATCGACGATCAATCAAGTAACTTCTATATGCTGGGGACAATGGGCCTGTCTTCCTCCATCGGTCTTGGCGTTGCTTTGGCACAAGATAAGAAGGTTATTTCAATCGACGGCGACGGCTCTGTTCTGACCAACTTTGGTACTTTGCCAACCATCGCCAATAACGTGGCTAACAATTATATCCTGCTGATCATCGACAATGGCAGCTATGGCTCTACCGGTGATCAACCGACTTATGCGGGTATGAAAACTTCGCTTACTGCTGTGGCCAAGGCCTGTGGTTGTGAAAACGTTGTTGAATGTCAGGCCAAGGACACCAAACAGGCCCTGACCGATGCGCTTGCCGGCGACAAGATGACCATAATCGTGGCAAAATGCGAAAGTGGTAATATCAAGGTTCCGGTTATCACCATGGACCCTGTTGTGATCCGTGATAGGTTCATGAAACAGGTTCAAGCCTAAGATTTTAGGGGCCGCGCTGTGATTGCGGCCCCACTCAAGGAATAAAAATGTCCGGTGCGCGTAAAATACAATCCAGCGAAGATGCCCGCCTATTGGCAAAAAAGCGTCTGCCATGGATGGTGTTTGATTATATCGACGGTGCAGCAGGTATTGGCCACGGTGAAGCATTGAACCGTACCGCCTTGCGCGATTTACGGTTGCAACCACGTATACTTACAAATGTCAAAACCCGTAATTTAGGCGTGCGCGTCTTTGACCATGACGGCAAGGTTCCGTTCGGGATCAGCCCGATGGGTATGTGTAACCTGTCAACACCTGGGGCAGATCTGATGCTGGCCCGGATCGCCGCGAAAAACCGCGTGCCAGTGGGCGTGTCAACCGTCTCCTCTACATCACTTGAAACCATGATCGAGGTTGCTGAAGGCCACGCATGGTTCCAGCTATATTTCAGCGGCGACGGCAGCACAGCCAAACGACTGGTTGCACGGGCAAAAGCCGCAGGGTACCGCACTTTAGTGTTAACGCTTGACGTGCCCGAGGTCGGACGCCGCCCGCGCGAATTACGCCACGGATTCAAAATGCCATTCAAAATCGGCCCCAGCCAGTTTGTGGATTTCGCGCTGCACCCACGCTGGTCACTGTCTGCGCTCTTCAGGGGGCGCCCGGAAATGGCCAATTTCAGCGAGCCGGGCAATGAATTTGATCGCACTGAAAGCCGTGCTGCAGCTGATTGGTCTTACTTGGAAAGCCTACGCGCCGAATGGTCCGGCAATCTGGTGGTCAAAGGTGTGTTAAGCGTAGAAGATGCAATCCGTCTTAAGGCGGTGGGCGTTGACGCCATTCAAGTATCCAACCACGGCGGCAGGCAGTTGGACAGCGCCCCGCCACCCATTCTGATGCTTGAAAAAATCCGTGCGGCTGTCGGCAAAGACTACCCATTATTCTACGATTCAGGCCTACGTTCAGGCGAAGATATCGTCAAAGCCTACGCAATGGGGGCTGATTTCGTGTTCTTCGGTCGCCCGCTTCTATATGCCATGGCCGCAATGTCAGAGCCCGGGCTTAAGCAACTTTGGAACGTCTATTCAGAGGAAACAAGCCTTACTTTGGCACAGCTTGGCAAAACCGCGATGCGGTCACTTTCAGAAAGCCTTGTTTCCACAACCTGGACACAGCAGGAACGCATCATCAGGCTTTAGTTTTGCGGGAAATGATCGCGGGTTTTGTTGGCGAATGCGACAAGAGATAACATCACCGGCACCTCGACCAACACCCCGACAACTGTTGCAAGGGCGGCCCCTGAATTCAACCCGAACAGACTGATGGCGACAGCCACGGCAAGTTCAAAGAAGTTCGATGTCCCGATCATCGCGCAAGGCGCGGCAATTCTAAACGGCACCCGCAAGGCCCAAGCGGCTGCATATGCAATTGCAAAGATACCGTAGGATTGCAGCAAAAGCGGTATCGCGATCAAAACAATCAGGAACGGTTGCGCCAAAATCACACCGCCCTGAAAGCCAAACAGCAACATAACCATCGTTAAAAGGCCAATAATCGAGAACGGTTTTAATTTGGCGGTAAAGCCGGAAACGGCCTCGGTATTGTTTTTGCGCCCTAATAAAAGTTTTCGCGTGGCAATCCCCGCGATTAGCGGCACCACGATATAAAGCACGACAGACAGGACCAGCGTATCCCACGGCACCGGAATATTGGTCACACCAAGAAGCAAAGCCACAATCGGGGCATAGGCAAAGATCATGATCACATCATTCACACTGACCTGAACAAGGGTGTAATTTGCATCGCCCCGTGTCAGCTGTGACCAGACAAAAACCATCGCAGTACAGGGAGCCGCCCCCAAAAGGATAAGCCCGGCTATATAGGCATCTGCATCACTTGCAGACATCATCCCCGCATAAATATATTTGAAAAACACAATCCCAAGAAGCGCCATAGTAAAGGGCTTTATCAACCAATTAACCACAAGCGTGATCATCAAGCCTTTGGGTTGATCCGCAACATGGGTAATGCTGCCAAAATCAACCGAGATCATCATCGGATAGACCATCGCCCAGATAAGAATGGCAACAACCAGATTGACATGGGCATATTCAATTGCTGCAAGTGACGCAAAAAGCGCGGGATATAACTGACCCGCGAGGATACCAATGAAAATGGCAAGGGCGACCCATACAGAAAGCCATTTCTCAAAAACACCGATTGACGGTGTATCCTGTGTTATATCTGTCATTTTCTTACCCTATATCTTATTGATCTCATCGACCCGCGCCTGCAACGATACCCTGTCGAGCGTATCAAACGGCAATGCGGCAAAGGCCCGTATCCGGTTTTGTAATTGTTCGTAAGCTTGCAAAAAGGCCCGCTGCTTTTCTGCGTCTGTGCCCGTGGCCTTGACCGGATCCGGCAAGCCCCAATGGGCGCTGATGGGCTGGCCCGGCCAAAACGGGCATTCCTCGTTTGCCGCCTGATCACAAACGGTAAACACAAAATCTATTTCAGGCGCATCAGGTGCTTGAAATTCCGCAATGCTTTTGGCTCGCAGCAGATCCGTGTCGTGCCCCTTGGATTGCAGCAGTGCAATGGCAAACGGGTTCAGCACGCTTCCCGTATGTGTGCCTGCGGAATAGGCTTCGAAACGATCCCCTGCTTCGCGGCGCAACAGGTCCTCGGCAAAGATTGATCGGGTGGAATTTCCCGTGCAGATAAAAAGGGCATTGCGTTTTTGCTTTGGCTTACTGTTCGTTCCGCTCGCGGATGCTTCAGAGAGCGGCCAGCACATCTCACCGCGCCCGCGACAACAATCACGAAGCATATAGTCCATTACTTGCTCAACCGCGGCAATTTCGGCGCAATAGCGCAACGATGTGCCGTGGCGGGTCTGCGTGATCAACCCAACCCGTTTAAGAGCCGCAAGATAGACTGATAATGTACTGGGTTTAATATCCAATGCTACAGCCAACTCACCCGCCGGAACCGCATCGGGGTATCGGCGAACAAGCAGGCGAAACACCGCCATTCGCTGGGCGTGACCTAAGGTAGTCAGGCGATCAAGAATCGTTATTTCCATATTTCATGAATAACAGTATATTTAGTAGGATCAATATATTTCTCAGGGGCAATCCGCCCGATGCAAAAAAAATTACTGCCCTTTTGTAAAATGTGCCCTTACCCACCTACCATATAGGGCATCAGGACAAGCTCGCTGTCGTCATTGATCTTGGTAAACCAGGCATCGCGGTAAATTTTACCGTCAAGCGCGAACGATACCCCGCGCTTGATTTGTGGCTCAAGCCCGGGGTAATCCACGACCAGTTGGTCGAGTATTTGTTTAAATGTGCCGGGGTTGGCCTCAACCTCGGCCTTGCCATCAGTGGCGGTTCTTAATGAGCCCCAAATTGCAACTTTAACCATAATCAGCCCTTTTCGGACAATGCTTTTAGCACTCTTGGCGGCGACATCGGCAACTCACTCATCCGCAAACCGATTGAACGCGATACCGCATTTGATACAGCCGCAAGCGGTGGTACGATACCTGTTTCGCCAACACCGCGCACCCCGTAAGGGTGGCCGGGGTTCGGGATTTCCAGAATGACCGTGTCGATATTTGGCAGATCAGAGGCCACAGGAATACGGTAATCCAGCAGACCGGGGTTTTGCAAACGCCCGTCTGTCCCGTAGATATATTCCTCGTTCAAGGCCCAGCCGATGCCCTGCACCGCACCGCCTTGCATCTGTCCTTCAACATAATCGGGATGGATCGCTTTGCCCGCATCTTGGAACACGGTGTAGCGCAGCACTTCGGTCGCACCGGTTTCAGGGTCAACTTCCACATCCACCAAGTGCACACCGAAACTGACACCGGCACCATCCGCATTCACCTCGTGGTGGCCCGAAATCGGCCCGCCGGTTTCTGCGGAAATCGCCGCGATTTCCGCGATCGACATCGGGTCAAACGTGCCGGCATTCGGGCCGGATGGCTTGGCATAGCCGTCTTCCCAATAGACCGCGTCTTCATCAATATCCCAGATCTTCGCAACCCGTGCGCACATGATCTTAATCGCCTCACGCGCCGCTTTGATCGTCGCCAAGCCCACTGCAAAGGTCACGCGGCTGCCGTCCGTTACATCGTTATGGCCCAGTGAATTGGTGTCGGCCACAATTGTGCGCACCTTCTCATAAGGAATACCCAGCTCTTCCGCCGCCATCAGACTGATAGACGCACGCGAACCGCCAATATCGGGGTTACCTTCGGTAATGCCCACAGTGCCATCAAAATTCACGTTCATCGAAACACTGGTATTGCCACCAAAGTTAAACCAAAACCCGCAAGACAGACCGCGTCCCTGATTTGGGCCAAGCGGGGCTGCATAATGCGGATGAGCCTTTGCCGCATCCAGCGTGGCTATCAACCCGATAGCTTCAAAAGTGGGGCCATAGGATGATTTGGTACCTTCATCCGCTGCGTTTTTCAGTCGTACATCCAACGGATCAAGCCCAAGTTCCTGACACAGCTCGTCCACCACGCTTTCAACCGCATAAATCGCCATCGGCGCACCCGGCGCACGATAAGCCGCCTCTTTCGGGCGATTGGTCAACACGTTCCAACCAATGGTTTGTACCGCATCCAGATCGTAAGCGGCAAAAGCACTTTGCGCCCCAAACTGAACCGTGCCGCTGGGGTAGGCTCCGCCCTGATAGCGAAATGTTGCGTGCGCTGCCGTGATACGGCCATCCTTGGCCATGCCGATTTTAACGTCCGTTGAAGATGAAGCTGTCGGGCCCGAGGCGCGGAACACGTCTTCACGCGGCATCACCAGCTTTACAGGGCGCCCGGCTTTGCGCGATAATGCCAGTGCCGTTGGCTCGATAAACACCGTGGTCTTGCCACCAAAACCACCACCGATTTCCGACGCCGTCACCCGTAACTGGCTGACCTCCATCCCCATAATATCGGCACAAAGCTCGCGCACATAATAATGCCCTTGCGTGCAGCACCAAAGCTCGCCTTTGCCGTCAAGACCCATTGAGGCAAGGCATGCGTGCGGCTCGATATACCCTTGATGGGTCGCCGCTGTTTTGAAACTGCGTTCAACGATCTTGTCCGCCTTGGCAAAACCCGCGTCCATGTCGCCATGACCGAATTCAAAATGATGGGTCACATTTTCGGACATGCCGTTGGGCAGATCATCCATAGCACGGCCTGCCAGTACGATAGGCGCGCCAACCTGCATCGCGTGATCAACGTCGGTGACATGCGGCAAAACCTCATAATCAACATTGATCAATTTCACAGCTTTTTTTGCAATCGCCAAACTGGTTGCCGCTACAGCGGCTACAGCATGTCCGTCATAAAGCACCTTGTCGCCAGCCATGCAATTGTCTTGCACGTCACGAGCATCTTCACCAGCCACGCCAAAATCCTTTGACGTAATAACAGCCTTAACACCGCTCATCGCCTCGGCAGCGGACGTATCAATTGATTTAATCCTAGCATGCGCATGCGGGCTGCGCAGAATATGGCCAAACAGCATACCGGGTGCCGTAGCATCCGCGCCGTACAGGGCGCGGCCCGTTACTTTGTCAATTCCGTCAGGTCGCGCTGGCCTTGTGCCGACTTGTTTGAAAATCCGTTTTTTGTTAGCGTCCAATGGCATCTTACGCACCCCTCATTTCAGCAGCAGCAGATTGAACCGCTTTGATAATTTTGTCATAGCCCGTGCAGCGGCACAGATTACCCGCCAGCCAGTAACGTATTTCTGTATCGGTCGGGTTCGGGTTCTTTTCCAGCAACGCTTTCGCTGCCACAAGGATGCCCGGTGTGCAAACCCCGCATTGCAAAGCCGCGCCATCGATAAAATGCTGCTGCAACGGGTGCAATGTCTCGCCCTGCGCCATGCCTTCAATAGTTTCAACTGCGGCCCCGTCGGCCTCGGCCCCCAGCACAAGACACGAACACACAAGCCGTCCGTTCACTGTCACACTGCAAGCGCCGCAATCGCCCGAACCGCAGCCCTCTTTCGACCCGGTCAGCCCGAGGCGGTCGCGCAATACGTCCAGAAGCGACTCGTCAGGAGCACAGATAAATTCTGTCGGATCACCGTTTATTGTGGTCGATACGTGGATATTTTTCATGCGTTTTCTCCGGCCCGTTTATAGGCAATCAGGGCTGCGCGTTTTGCTAACACGCCAGCAGTTTGGGTGCGGAACGCAATGGTACCGCGTTTATCATCAATCGGATTACAAGCCTTTGAACAGGCAGACGCCAAAGCTTCAAGTGCCGCGTCATCCAGCTTTGTGCCAATAATCGCAGCGGCAGCTTCTTCAACCAGTAAAACCGTTGGGGCAACCGCACCAAGCGCCACATTTGCAGCCACACAAACGCCGCTCGCGTCCAGTTCCAGACTGACACCGGCTGCGGCCACGGCAATGTCCATTTCTGTGCGTGGAATAAACCGTAAATAAGCGTCCGATGCGCGTTTGGGCCGTGCTGGCAAAAACACAGACGTGATAAATTCGCCCTTGCCCAGCGATATTTTCCCCGGTGATACCGGGATATCAATAACCGGACAATCGCGGGTCCCGTCTGGCCCGGCAATTCGTGCAACCGCACCTGCCGCAATCAGCCCCGGAACGCTGTCCGCTGCTGGTGATCCATTACACAGATTACCCACCATCGTGGCGCGTCCCTGCACTTGTGTCGACCCGATCAGCTCTGCCCCTTCAACCACACCCGGCCAAAGTGCAACAACACCGTCATGTTCGCCAAGCGCCGCACCCGATACCGCTGCACCTATGCGAAAGCCGCCCGCTTCGGGCACAATATCACTGATCCCGGCAATGCCCTTGATATCAACAATCAAATCAGGCTCAACCATCCCCGCTTTCAGTTGAACCAACAAATCAGTACCGCCGGAAAGCACACGCACAACACCGGCACTCCCTTGCAAAAACTCAACGGCCTCGGCCGCATCAACAGGCTTCTCATATCTCATATCGCGTATATCCATTTTTAAATAAGAGAGTTTATTTCGACGCAAGCTTACAGTTCATTACACTGAATGCAATAGATGGATTGTACGAAAATCCGACCTGTCACACACTTATATTCAGCAAGTCACTGCGCGTCAGATCACGCCTATGTCCAAACGCGTCAATCGCCGCGACGACCCGTGAAAAGCTGTCACGAGCGCGTTTAACCGTATGGCGTGCCCGTAAGTATCCATGCACCAAGCCCGCCTCATTAATCCAGATCGCCGACCCAGCTGCACTCTGGATCGCAGCACAATATTCTTCGCTATCGTCACATAAAGGATCGCATTCCGCCGAGATTGCCACGGTCGGTGGCAAACCGGAAAAATCATTGTCCACAAGCGGTGCAAAAGTTGCGTCGGATGTGGTGTCAGCGCCATTTGACCTGATGGCCTCATAAAATTCCATTTCATCAATGCTTAAAAGCGGCGCATGGGCATGCACTGCATACGAGCCTGTGGATTTTAACGGCCCTAACGAGGGATATATCAGCACCATCCCCGCCAAAGCTGTCACAGTGCGCACGGTATGTGCCACCGCTGCCGCCAAGTTAGCACCTGCACTATCCCCTGCCAAAACCAGTGGTAAATTGTAATGATCTCTGACCCAGTGAAACGCAGCTACGCAATCATCATATGCAGCAGGGTGCGCATATTCAGGCGACAAGCGGTAATCAACAGAGACAACCGCGAAACCCGTTTGATCACAAATTTCCGCGCAAACATCGTCATGGCTGTCCAGCCCCCCGACAACAAAACCGCCACCATGGCAATAAAGAACCACCGCGTCAGCATTTGTCCCTTGTCGTTGATAACAGCGCAGAGGCACATCGCCCACATGGCAGTCTTTCGCAGTAACACCTGTGGGGTAAGCCTGCCGAAAGGCCCCGCACATCGTGTTGTAAACCGCCCTTTGGCCGGACACATCCAGATCAACCGTATCGGGTGGATAATGGATTTCAACTTTGCGTATAAAATCCCAGGTTTCGGCATCTATTCGCGTCGAATAGTCCGTTTCACCTTTTGCAACATTTACTGCTTTGGCAACCATGCTCTACTTGTAACCCATAAAGCCGCTTAATTCCCGGCATTTTCCATTTTACGATGCGCAATATCCTCGTTAATGTTGGAATGTTTTTCGTAAAACGCAAGTGGAATCTTGTAAGTGATTTCACTTTATAGAACCAATCCAAAGAAAACTTGCACAACCATTCAAGCCTCTCAGGATCCCAAAAGCGGCAGTAATAAATTGAACAGTTCTGCTTGTGAAGAAATATCACATTTTCTGTATAGCTGCTTGCGAAACACCTTCACGGTCTGTGCACTGATCCCCAACCGCAGGCCGATGGATACAGATGAATGCCCGCGTAAAATCAACATGGCAACTTCGGCCTGTCTGGGGCTAAGGGATATATCATACTCTTGATGCACAGCGCCTATTAATCTGGCTGTAAAATCGGTTTCCGTATATGTCCCGGTTGAATTCAGAGCATCCCAATGACTTTCCGCCAAAGACGCCACGACCGGCGCCATGCGCTTTGCAATTGCAATCAAACGATTTGAAAACCGCAGACCGGAATTACTGTCGCGTCCCAAGCATACATGAATGGACACCCCATCTGATGGATAACTGACAAACCCGATTTCATCGACCATCGTGGTATTGCGGTAATATTCCAGAAAATATCGGTTACGTTGAAACTGATCCGGGGCAATTTCGCTAAGGCGGTACACCCCGCGCGGTGAACGCGCTATATGTAGATCGTGAAACGGGTCCAATAAATACGCACCCGCCAAATACACAGTATCAATATTCTCATGTGCCTTGGGCTCTATGCTTTCAGACATCAACCTCTTGGGTGGCTGGCTTTGAAAATAGGCCAGTGTTGTTATATTATCAAACGGCACACAGGCTTGCAGCCATGCGCTAAACACTTGGTCGAACTGTGGACTGTGCAGACTTTTAATCGCCGCGCCCAATAGCTCATCTGTCTCCACACCCTTTTGCATCAGATGATACCTCTTTAGGGGTATATACCCCCTAATCGAATGGAATTACCATAATCGTTCATTCTAGGGGGTACATGCATGGAAAACAAGGGGACGAATTCCGATGTAGCGGTCGATATATCGAATGTTACAAAACGATATGGCTCTTTCACAGCGCTCAAAAATGTATCCCTTGCCATCCAAGATAACGAGTTTTTCACCCTGCTGGGCCCATCGGGATGCGGCAAAACTACCTTGCTGCGAAGTATCGCAGGTTTTGAGGACATATCAGAGGGTGCAATCCGGCTATACGGTGAAGACATTGCCGACCTGCCACCGAACAAGCGCCCCGTTAACACGGTTTTTCAACAATACGCCCTGTTTCCGCATATGGATGTAATCCAAAATGTGATGTTCGGCCTTTTACGCCTGGGAGCAGATGACGCCACAGCAAAGGCCCGCGTTGGTGAAGTTCTCGAACTTGTTCAGCTTACCGAATTTGCCAACCGCCTGCCCTCTCAACTTTCCGGTGGTCAACAGCAACGGGTGGCCCTTGCCCGTGCCCTTGCCCCCAACCCGAAAGTTCTGCTGCTTGACGAGCCGCTTTCGGCGCTTGATCTGAAACTGCGTCAGGCTGTGCGTCTGGAACTGCAACAGATACAATCCGAAACCGGTATCACCTTCATTTTCGTTACCCACGATCAGGAAGAGGCACTGACCATGTCAAACCGCATAGCCGTTATTTCGGACGGTAAAGTACAACAGGTTGGCAGCGCCCGCGAGATATATGAAGCGCCCGGAAATAAGTTTGTCGCCGATTTCATTGGCGAAACCAACCTGATTGATGTTGATGTTAAAGATGTAAAAGCGGGTCATGCCAGCTGCATACTGCCCAGCGGGGCGGCGTTTTCCTGCCATGCCGCTGATGGCGCAAGAAAGGGACCGGGCCACCTGTCCGTGCGCCCTGAAAGAGTAGCTGTCACAACACCCGCCAAAGGCTTGTTGCAGGGCACTGCCACGCGGGCAATTTATCTTGGAACCGACATGCATATCGAAATCACATTGACCGATGGAGAGATCGTAACAGCCAGAATACAAAACTCTGAAAATACCCATGTACCGAATATCGGGGAAACAGTCGGTCTGAATTTCGAGGCAAGCGCGGCGCGCCTGTTGGTAGACTGATGGCAGGAGGTATGGTCAAAAGCGAAAGCTCCAACACTAGCACCTACGCAGGACTGGGCGGGTGGTTGATCCTGCCCACATGGTTGGTCATCGGCTTCTTTTTGTTACTGCCCGTCGGCATTATGCTGATCTATTCCTTCCTGACCAAAGAATTTCGCGGCGGTGTTATCTGGGACTTCACTCTCGCCGCCTATGACCAGTTTTTCTTTGATCGCGGGCTTTTTGGCGATGACCCCGCTAAAATAGAATGGACTTACATTAAGATTTTCTGGCGTTCGATCTGGCAGGCCGGCATTGCCACCATTTTCTGCCTGATCATCGGGTTTCCGACCGCATGGTTCATCGCCACCCGTACCGGCAGCAATCGCTCTATCTGGCTGTTCCTGATCACAATTCCATATTGGGTGAACCTTCTGATCCGCACAATTTCGATGAAATTCCTGATCCGCGACACAGGCCCATTAAACGAATGGCTTATGTCTATGGGTGTGATTTCAGAACCTATTCACATGATCAACACCAATTTTGCGGTGCAACTCGGCCTTTTTTATTCTTATCTGCCGTTCATGGTTTTACCTATTTATGCCAGCGTCGAACGTTATAACTTCGCCTTGTCCGAGGCCGCCGCCGATCTTTACGCCTCACGCTTTACCACCTTGCGTCAAATCATTCTGCCGACCGTCAAACCCGGCATTATCGCAGGCTGCATACTTGTGTTCGTCCCAAGTCTTGGCGCATTTCTGGCCCCCGACCTTCTGGGCGGGGCCAAAACCTTCATGATCGGCTCTCTTATTGAAGAGCAATTCAAAGGCAATGCGGGGAATTGGCCCTTTGGCGCTGCAGTCTCGATGATCCTGTTGTCACTGGTTCTGATCGTGTTGACTTATTATGCACGTCAACAATCAAAAGCGGAGCAAGGCTGATGGCTAAAAAAGTTGATCTGCGCCGCTTCCCGGGCTTTTTGCCAATGACATGGCTCTGCCTGTTCCTGCTTTATGCACCACTGATTATCGTGATGATTTACTCGTTCAATGACAGTAATTCGATCACCCAGTGGGGTGGCGTATCACTGCGCTGGTACAAGGATGTGTTCTGGGGGTTGGAGGCGGAGAAATTCAAATTGGCCGCAATACATTCCCTGATAATTGCAGTTGCGGCGGCAACCGTGTCTACCACAATAGCCACAATGGCTGCCACGGCCATGCTGCGCGCCGGGCGTTTTCGCGGCAAATCCATCAGCTTTGCCCTGATCAATCTGCCGCTGATGGTGCCCGAGATTGTCACTGCGGTTGCCACCCTGATATTCTTTTCCACAATCGGCTTTACCACTGGTCTAACGACAATTTTGATGGCCCATATCGTGTTTTGTGTCCCCTTTGCCTATTTGCCCATTGCTGCACGAATGCAAGGCATCGAAGATGTCTATGAACAAGCCGCTCTTGATCTATACGCGACGCGTTATCAGGCCTTTCGATTGATCCTGTTACCCCTGATGGCCCCTGGTGTCATCTCGGGTTTTTTGCTGGCTTTCATCATCTCGCTTGATGACTTCATCATCACGAACTTTGTCAAAGGGGCGGGTATCGAAACCTTGCCCACGGCCATTTTCGGCGCCGTCAAACAAGGCATAAAACCAAATATCATGGCAATTTCCACCCTGCTTCTGCTGGTTTCGGTGGTCTTTGTTACCCTATCCTATCTGGTCGGACGGATGGGACAAAACAAGAAATAACAACCACAACAACGGAGGAAGAACATGAATAAAATATTGAAAATCAGCGCATCCGCACTGGCTATGACTCTGGCTGCGAATGGGGCTTTAGCCGAGGGTAAACTGTCGATCTACCACTGGTTCGAATATATACCACAAGAGTTGCTGGATAAATTCGCGGCCGAATACGATGTGGAAGTAACGATGGATACGTTCGATTCAAACGAATCCATGCTTGCATCTTTGAAAGCCGGAAAATTGGGAACCTACGATGTTAGTGTCCCCGGTGACTATATGGTCGAGATCATGGGCAGTGAAGGTATGCTTGATACTTTCAAGCCATCCGAGCTCAGCAACTTTGGCAACATTATGCCGCAATGGGTCGATGTTGGTTTCGATAATGGCCGTCACAGCTCGATCCCCTACCAATGGGGTACCACCAGTTTCTCTGTAAATCGTGATAATTACAAAGGCGATATCAATACCACCGATATCATCTTTAACCCACCTGCAGAACTGCGCGGCAAGATCAATGTGCTGGACAGCCAGGGTGAATTGCTGGCACTGGCATCTTTGCATTTGGACATCCCGCAATGCACAACCAACCGCGAACAGCTAAAAGCCCTTAATGCCTTGGTGCAAGAAGCCAAACCTTATTGGGCTTCATTCAGTTCTGATGCGGCCAAGGATGTTTTGGTGTCAGGCGACGCATCAGTCGGTATGATCTGGAGCGGCTTTTCCGCGAAAGCCCGTGAAGAAGGTGCCAATGTTGAATATGCGTTTCCAAAACAGGGCTATGTGGTCTGGATGGACAATGTCGTGTTGCTGAAAGATGCGCCAAATCGCGACAATGCGTTGAAGTTCATGAACTTCCTTTTGGAGCCTGAAAATGCTGCAGCCGTCACCAACTATGCACAATATACATCTGGCGTTACAGGCACCGAACCTTTCTTAAGCGATGCTGTCAAAAACTCACCTGAATCAAATCCACCTGCAACACCGGTCGGATCGTTTGTCGAGGCATGCTCACAAGACGTTCAAAAAGTCTACGACACCATTTGGACAAATCTAAAGAAATAATTTTACCTCTGCCCCGCCTCAAAGCGGGGCAGTTTAGGACAACACAACATCACCTTACAGGGAGTTGAAAGAAACGACATGACCAAAATGACAAAACTCAGTACCGATGATATTCTGACCAAGGACGCCCACCTGATTCAGTCTTTTGCCAATCTCGACGGGCTGAAACAGGCCGCCGCACGCACCGCTATAGTCAAAGCGAAAGGTGCTTATGTAACCGACAGCGAAGGCAATGAACTGCTGGATGGCATCGGTGGACTTTGGTGTGTAAACGTCGGTCACGGGCGTTCTGAAATTATTGATGCAATCACCGAGCAGTTAAAAACGCTCGACTATTACTCTACCTTTTACAACTTTACACACCCAAAAGCAGCCGAATTAGCCGAAAAAATTGCACAATTAGCACCTGGCAGCCTTAATCGGGTCTATTTCGGAAATTCCGGATCAGTAGCCAACGATACTGCCATTCGTATCCTGCACCACTACAATAATCGCCTTGGCCGCCCGAATAAAAAGAAAATTCTTTCGCGCATCGGAGCTTACCACGGCTCTACCCATCTGGCGATGGCAATGACCACACCGGCCTATAGCGATGGCTGGGATACGGCGGCAGAAAACCTTGTTCACCATTTGCGTGCCCCATACGCCTACCGCGAAGCGGACGGCATGACCGATGCCGAATTCCTGGAAGTACTCGCAGATGATATGCTGGATGCAATCCGAGATATAGGCGCGGAAAACATTGCCGCTTTTATCGCAGAACCTATCATGGGCGCAGGCGGTATTCTGGTGGCCCCCGACGGCTATCACAAACGCATGCGCGCAATAACCGAAGAGCATGATATCAAATATATCTCTGACGAAGTTGTCACCGCCTTTGGTCGATTGGGCCATATGTTCGCATCAAAAGACGTATTTGGCATCGAGCCCGATATCATTACCACCGCCAAGGGTCTGACTTCTGGTTATCAACCTTTATCGGCCACCATAATATCGGATGAAATTTATGATGTGATCTCTGAACCGGGTGCGATGTTCCTGCACGGTATGACCTATTCAGGTCACCCTGCCGCCGCCGCCGCCGCTCTTGCCAATATCGAGTTGCTGGAAAGCGATCAAATCCCACAAAACGTCCAAACTACGGGTAAACTGTTCGAAAATGCCCTACGCGGTTTGTCGGATATGAATATGGTTGGCGAGGTGCGCGGCAGCCACTTCATGATGGGTATCGAATTCGTGAAAGACAAAGCCACACGCGAAGCCTTTAGCGTTGACGACAATGTCGGAACACGCATTGCACAAGCCGCCCAATCACGCGGTCTGATCGCGCGCCCCCTTGGCAACATTCTGATCCTGTCACCAACTCTGATCATGACCGCAGACGAGATCAGTAGAATCGAGCGTGTTTTACGTGAAAGCATTGCAACCGTCTCTGCCGAGCTTGGAATATAAGCTTGGGAAAACCACCCTTTCAATAATTTTAAAAATAAAAACGCCATCGATAAATACTTTGATGGCGTTTTATTTTATGTCTAACCAACCGCAAACACATAACTTTTGGCTTAAAAGATAGCAGATAGCTGTTTTTTCGGGTAAGTGTTATTTTCCAACTTACGTTTTCCATGAATTATCTATTGATTTTGATTGGAATTTATTTTTAACTGAGCCGTCAATCAACAATAACGCACTCAATGGGAGAGACCTTGATGACTAACTTTAAATCTACCGCTGCAAGCATTCTTGTACTTGCTTCTTTTGCAACAGCTGCACAGGCTGACTGTGGAAAAGTCACATTTTCAGATGTCGGCTGGACTGATATCACCGCAACAACAGCTACAACCAGTATTGTTCTAAAAGCTTTGGGTTACGAGACCGATATCAAAGTACTGTCTGTACCGGTGACATATATTTCACTGGAACAGGGTGATGTAGACGTGTTTCTAGGAAACTGGATGCCAACGATGGAAGGCGACATTGCGAAATACCGCGAAGCAGGCACCGTTGACACAGTTCGCGCCAACCTGAATGGCACAGCCTATACACTTGCAACCAACGCAGCCGGAGCCAAACTGGGCATCAAAACATTCGCTGATATTGCACCCAATGCCGCGGCACTTGATGGCAAAATCTATGGGATCGAAGCCGGTAATGACGGCAATCGCATTGTTATGGACTTAATCGCTGCTGATACCTTTGGTTTGAGTGCTGTCGAGATGATCGAAAGCTCTGAACAAGGCATGTTGGCACAAGTTGACCGCGCCAGCAGCAAAGATAAACCAGTCATATTTCTTGGTTGGGCACCGCATCCGATGAACTCGAACTTCAAAGTTACCTATCTGACTGGTGGCGAAGAATGGTTTGGCGCAGAGGGTGATGTATATACCAATACACGCGCAGGCTATGTAACAGAATGCCCAAATGTTGGAGCGTTATTGAAAAACCTTAGCTTCACACTGGACATGGAAAACCAAATCATGGGTGCTATCCTTGACGGCGGTGAAGATGCAAACGATGCAGCTACTGCATGGTTGAAATCCAACCCGGATACACTTGGCCCGTGGCTAAAAGGTGTAACGACCAAAGACGGTGGTGATGCCATGTCTGCGGTTTCCAGCGCACTTGGTCTTTAATTACGACCAAAAGGCCTCGGTGAAAACCGGGGCCTTTTACTGTCTAACGAATATTTAATGACCGCAATTTAGTGGTTGGGGGTGAATATGGATTGGCTTACAGGGACAAAAATCCCGGTTGGGAAATCGGCAAAATTTGGTTTCGAATGGCTGCGTGAAAATGCCGAATGGTTCTTTGAAGGATTTGAAAACGGACTAAGCTGGCTGATTGATGTTGTCCTTATCGCATTGAACTACCCAAACCCGCTGATAATCATCGCCCTTTTTGTAGCCCTGACATGGGCAATACAGCGCAGCTGGAAACCCTGCCTTTTGGTATTCTTGGGCTTTTTGTTTATTCTCAATCAAGGCTATTGGGATGAAACCATGGAAAGCCTGACATTAGTCGTATTTGCCTGCATCACCTGCATGGCAATAGGTGTTCCCATCGGTATCGCCGCGGCACACCGCCCCCGATTATACAGTGCCATGAGCCCGGTTCTTGATTTGATGCAGACACTACCCACATTTGTTTACCTGATCCCGATGATCGTTTTCTTTGGTATCGGTATGGTTCCGGGCTTGGTTGCCACGGTTATCTTCGTGGTTCCTGCACCAATACGTCTGACCTATCTCGGTATAAATGCCACGCCGCTTCCACTTCTTGAAGCCGCCGAAGCATTTGGAGCCACCCCGCAACAAACCCTTTGGAAAGTTGAACTGCCCTATGCCCTGCCGCAGATCATGGCTGGCCTAAACCAGACGATCATGCTGTCGCTGTCGATGGTGGTCATTGCGGCGCTGGTCGGCGCCGACGGGCTAGGCGTGCCGGTTGTCCGTGCCCTTAGCCAAGTGAATGCCGCTTTGGGCTTCGAAAGCGGGCTGGTCATCGTTGTCGTCGCAATCATGCTTGACCGTATGCTAAGAGTGGAGCGTTAAATCATGGCCAATGCAGTAGAATTTGAAAATGTCTCAATCGTTTTCGGTGATAATCCAAAAGCCGCCCTACCCTTAATGGATAAAGGGCAGGAACGCTCTGAAATTCAAAAAGAAACAGGCCAGATACTGGGCGTGCATAATTGTTCTATCACCGTTGAAGAAGGTGAGATACTTGTACTGATGGGCTTGTCCGGTTCAGGAAAATCAACGTTGTTGCGCGCAGTTAACGGGCTAAACCCAGTGGTGCGCGGTGCCGTCCACGTGAACAATGGCGACGATATGGTCAACATCACAGAAGCGACACCGTCGGATTTACGACACATGCGCCAACATCGTATTGCGATGGTATTTCAGCAATTTGGCCTGCTGCCATGGCGCACCGTGCGCGAAAACACCGGGCTTGGACTGGAACTGGGCGGCATGTCACGCAGTAAACGCAACGCAAAAGTTGATGAACAGCTTGCCCTTGTTGGTCTGTCGGATTGGGCTGAACGCAAAGTCGGCGAGTTATCTGGCGGTATGCAGCAACGTGTTGGATTGGCTCGTGCTTTTGCGACCGATGCACCGATATTATTGATGGACGAGCCGTTTTCAGCGCTTGATCCCTTGATCCGCACAAAACTTCAGGACGAGCTGATCGATTTGCAACGCAACCTTCAGCGCACAATTATTTTTGTCAGCCACGACTTGGACGAAGCCTTTAAACTCGGTGACCGGATTGCGATTATGGAAGGCGGCCGTATCGTGCAATGCGGCACACCGCAAGAGATTTACACAAATCCGGCCAATGAATATGTTTCTGATTTCGTCGCCCATATGAATCCCTTGAGCGTCCTTTGTGCCCGTGATGTTGCTGAACCTGCAAATGGCAGTCCCTCTGTCACCGTAGGTCCCGACACGGACATCCGTGAAGTTATGGAAATTATCGGCGATACCGACATGCCTGTCGGCGTGGTCGATAATGACGTATTGGTCGGTCAAATTACCAAAGAACGTATTTTGGCAAAACTACTTGACCCACGCGGATAATCCGCATCAATAACAATGCTTTGCGTGTTAGTCCATTTGTTTAGCTATGTTCAATTTCGGCCCAAATCGGCAGATGGTCCGACGCTTTACGCGCCTGCCCTTTCTCAATAACGCCGGCATCTTTAACCAGCAGCTCTTTAGACAATGCAAAGCGATCCAGTTTTGCAACGGGCCAGGCCGCATGAAAACTCTTGCCAGGCGTCACGAAATCAAACTCACCGGCAAGCCTGCCCAAACCTTTTGTCTGTGACCACTCATTGAAATCACCCATGATAACCGTTGGCTGCTGCGGCCTGTTAGCCAATGCATCCAGAAGATACTTCAGTTGTGATTTTCTGTTACCGCGCATCAATCCCAGATGCACCGCAACCAGTCTTAGTGGCGCATTATCACTTATAGCCACATCCAGTATAATTGCACCACGCGGCTCCAACCCGGGCAGGTTCAAACATTCAATATCCGCAATAGCAATATCCGGCTTTACCAGCAGGGCATTGCCGTGCCACCCCATACTTGGGCCAGATTTACCCAAATCCAGCGGCACCATTCCTGTTTGGGTTTCAATCTTATCAACAGGCAATGCCGCAGGCCGCTTGCCTAATCGTTTATCCACTT
>Ga0209344_10001225_pt1 | contig 35002 bp, 32 predicted proteins | sample Cruoilmetagenom6_FD_187293 | JGI IMG/M metagenome (GOLD analysis project Ga0209344, IMG submission 187293) | Oil polluted marine microbial communities from Coal Oil Point, Santa Barbara, California, USA - Santa Barbara Oil Seep Sample 6 (SPAdes)... | ecosystem: Environmental > Aquatic > Marine...
TCTAACCAACTGAACTACCGCTCCGAATCTGGTGGGTGCTGAGGGGATCGAACCCCCGACCCTCGCCTTGTAAGGGCGATGCTCTCCCAGCTGAGCTAAGCACCCGATTCAGGGAGCGTTAGTTTACTGCATCTTTTAAAGCTTTACCAGCTTTAAATGATGGAATTTTTGCAGCAGCAATTTCAATGGTTTCACCAGTTCTTGGGTTACGACCTTGTCTGGCTGCACGCTCTTTAACAGCAAAAGTACCGAAGCCAACAAAAGTTAATTTCTCACCTTTTTGCAAAGATTCTGTGATGGTTCCAACCACAGCATCAAAACAGTCACTAGCAGTTGATTGTGAAACATTAGCACTGTCAGCAACAGCTTTGATAAAATCTTGTTTTTTCATTGTGTATCTCCTTCATCTCGTTATTTTGATAATTGACTTCAATCGTCAAGAAAGGCGCATTTTATAACAAATTTATCTCAGATTGCTAATATATTTTTAATATTTTTTCTTTAAGATTAATATTACAAATTATTACGCAAACGTAAGCATAGCTCGGTTTGATTAGCAAGACCTAATTTTGATTTATTACTCCAGTGTCCCTTGAATGATGATTGACATTTATTTAATCTTATAGTTACTGGTTATCAATTTTCAATATCAATGACTTTTCTCATTTTGTAACCCACTGTCAGCCTTAACCAAGGCGACTTCAGTCTCTTTGTCATTTTTAACTGAATACTCCTTTATTTTCTGAGACAAAGCCAATGTTAAAACCTCATCAATCCATTTAACTGGAATGATGTTTAACTTTTCGGTTATTTGAGCTGGCATTTCACTGAGGTTCTTTTCATTCTCTTTAGGAATAATGACCGTTTTAACGCCACCACGTAATGCTGCCAGTAATTTCTCTTTTAAACCACCGATGGCAAGCACACGACCTCTTAGGGTAATCTCACCCGTCATTGCGACATTGGCTTTAACTGGGTTTTGACTGAGTGCTGAAACCAAGGCGGTACACATACCAATTCCAGCACTGGGACCGTCTTTTGGAGTGGCACCTTCAGGAACATGAACATGAATGTCATGTTTATTAAATAACTCAGGTGATATACCAAATAGAGAAGCTCTGGACTTAACCACTGACAACGCTGTCTGGATTGACTCCTTCATCACTGTACCCAAATGGCCCGTTAATGAAAGCTTACCAGTTCCTGGATAAACAGCAGCTTCAATTTGTAACAAATCGCCACCAACTTCTGTCCAAGCCAAACCTGTGACTGTACCGACTTCATCACTTTTTTCAGCAACCCCAAAACTAACCTTTTTAACACCCAGATAGTCATTTAAGTTTTTAACTGAAACATTAATGGAAGTGATGTTCTCATCAGTTAACAGTTGTTTAACTGCCTTCCTAGCGATTTTAGCTATTTCTCTTTCCAAACTTCTCACACCAGACTCACGCGTGTAATACCTAACGATGTCTTTAATGGCTGCTTTAGAAAGCTTAACTTCGCTTTTCTTTAAACCGTGTGCTTTGAGTTGTTTAGGTAATAAATACCGTACAGCAATCTCAATTTTTTCTTCCTCCGTATAACCTGGAATTCTGATGATTTCCATACGGTCTCGTAATGGTGCAGGAATGTTTAATGAGTTTGCTGTCGCAATAAACATTACTTCTGACAAATCAAAATCGACTTCCAAGTAATGATCAGTAAATGCACTGTTTTGTTCGGGATCTAACACCTCTAATAAAGCAGCAGCCGGATCACCTCTAAAGTCTCTTGACATTTTATCCAATTCATCAAGAATCATCACAGGGTTACAAGACTTCACTTTAGTGATGTTTTGAATAACTCGGCCCGGCATTGAACCAATGTAGGTTCTTCTGTGGCCTCTTATTTCAGACTCATCTGATACACCACCCAATGAAAAGCGAGAGAATTGTCTGTTTGTTGCTTTAGCAATAGATTTACCCAATGATGTTTTGCCCACACCTGGCGGGCCTACTAAACACATAATGGCTCCTTTCATCTTGGGTGTTCGTTGTTGAACGGCTAAATATTCCAGTATCCGTTCTTTAATTTCATCCAGGCCGTAATGATCTTCATCCAATATTTTTTTGGCGTACTTTAAATCCAGCTTCAATTCACTTCTTTTTTGCCAAGGTAACGCCAAAATGGTATCTAAATAATTTCTTACCACTGTCGCTTCAGCTGACATTGGTGGCATCATTTGTAATTTTTTAAACTCAGATTCAACTTTTTCTCGTGCTGAATCGGACAATTTTGTTTCAGCTATCTTTTTCTCTAAATCCGCATATTCAGAGTGAGATTCATCTATGTCAGTAAGTTCTTTTTTAATCGCCTTAATCTGCTCATTCAGATAATATTCTCTTTGATTTTTTTCAATTTGTCCTTTAACTCTGCCACGTATTTTCTTTTCCATGACAATCAATTCCAATTCAGATTCAATCTGAGCCAAAATGTGTTCTAAACGCTCACCTTCATCCAACATTTCTAACAATTTTTGTTTGTCTTGGTGCTTTATAACCAAGTGCGCTGAAATGGTATCAGTTAACTTACCAATGTCTTCAATGCTGACAATGTTATTAATGATTTCTTTGGGTATTTTCTTATGTTTTCGAACATAGTCTTTGAAACGATCTTTTAAAGCCCTTTTCATGGCTAATATTTCAGTTTCTGCGGTAGGTGTGATGGTCTTTAAATCGGTATAAAATGCTTTAAAGTAATCACTGTCTTCTAAATCATGTATACGAACTCTTGATTTACCTTCAATCAACACTTTATGCGTGCCATCTTGAAGTTTAACCATTTGTAATATAGATGACAAAGTACCCACTTCGAAAACATCTGCTGTTTGCGGCTCATCTATTTCAGGTTGCTTTTGAGCAACTAACACCACTGGCTGATTATGCTTCATCGCATTTTCTAATGCCAAAATCGATTTTTCACGCCCAACAAATAAAGGCACAACCATACCAGGAAATATCACTACATCCCTTAATGGTAAAACTGATGATTTTTCTAATAGTTTTGTCATATATTTTTATTCTTTAACCTGATTGGCAATTTTGCCATAGACCAAATAAGGTTTATTACCATCTTCTATAACGGCCCTATCGATCACAACTTTTTCAATATTCTCTTGATCCGGTAATTCATACATTATTTCTAACAAGGCTGCTTCCATGATGGTTCTTAAACCACGTGCTCCTGTTTTACGCTCTAATGCCAATTTAGCAATGGCATCATAGGCATCTTCTCTAATTTCCAACTCTACATTTTCCATTTCAAACAACCTCATGAATTGTTTTGAAATGGCATTTTTAGGTTCTTTTAATATTCGAATTAAGGCCGCTTCATCCAAACGTTCCAATGTGGCAGAAACAGGCAACCTACCAACAAACTCAGGAATCAAACCATATTTGACTAAATCATCAGGCTCTAACCCCTTGAATAAGGCCAATTCATTGTCATGGTCTTTTTGTGAAGCCACTTCAGCCGAAAAGCCAATACCTGTTTTAACAGATCTTTCTTGAATAATTTTTTCTAAACCAGAGAATGCTCCACCGCAGATAAATAAGATATTGCGTGTGTTTACTTGTAAAAATTCTTGTTGTGGGTGTTTTCTACCACCTTGTGGAGGAATAGAAGCAACCGTACCTTCAATTAATTTTAACAAAGCTTGTTGAACACCTTCACCTGAAACATCACGTGTAATAGATGGATTTTCAGATTTACGTGAAACTTTATCAATTTCATCAATGTAAATAATACCTGACTCAGCTTTATCAACATCATAATCACAATTTTGTAACAGTTTTTGAATGATATTTTCAACGTCTTCTCCCACATAACCGGCCTCAGTTAATGTGGTCGCATCGGCGATGGTAAACGGCACATTCAAAATTCGAGCTAATGTTTCCGCCAATAAAGTTTTACCTGAACCCGTTGGCCCCACCAATAATATATTTGACTTAGACAGCTCAACATCATCAGTACTTTCATTGTGATTCGACCGTATTCTTTTATAGTGGTTGTATACAGCCACAGCCAATACTTTTTTGGCTGTTTCTTGACCAATCACATATTCATTAAGTAATTCATGAATACGTTTAGGGGTTGGTAAGTCCTCTAAACTTTCAGATAAGGTTTCTTCCATTTCGTCACGAATGATTTCATTACATAAATCAACACATTCATCACAAATGAAAACGCTTGGGCCTGCAATTAACTTGGTCACTTCTTGTTGGCTTTTGCCACAAAAGCTGCAATGTTTTACTTCTTCTAAACCTTTGTTTTCGCTCATAGATTTGATTTCAATACAATAGTAATATAGATATGATACAGAAATTACCTGCCATTGCCTACTGCGACAGAGAGATAAACTGTACTATTGGTGAATAATATGTGGTTGATGAGCTGTTATTCAAGAACAATAACAGCTCATATGACACAATCTGACGAGAAATTATCTAGATTCAATCACTTGATCAATGATACCGTAGTCTTTGGCTTCATCAGCACTCAAAAAATGATCTCTGTCAGTGTCTTTGCTGACCTTCTCAACTGTTTGACCAGAATGCTTGGCCATCAATTCATTCATTTTTTGTTTGATCTTCAACATTTCTCTTGCATGGATATCAATATCTGATGCCTGACCTTGAAAGCCACCCAACGGTTGATGAATCATTACCCGAGAATTTGGCAACGCAAAACGTTTTCCTTTGGCACCCGAGTTCAATAAAAAAGCACCCATACTGGCCGCTTGACCAATACACATGGTGCTGACATCTGGTTTAATGAACTGCATGGTGTCATATATCGACATGCCTGAAGTGATAACACCACCTGGACTGTTGATATATAGGTTGATGTCCTTATCAGGATTATCAGCTTCTAAAAACAGCAATTGAGCCACCACTAAATTAGCCATATGATCTTCTATCTGACCAACCAAAAAAATAATGCGTTCTTTCAGTAGTCTAGAATATATATCAAAAGAACGTTCACCTCTGGCGGTTCTTTCGATGACCATAGGAACCAAGTTCATAGCTTCTTCTAAATTTTTCATACTTATGCAGTGGGTTTCATGATTGCATCAAATGACTGTTTCTTTTCTTTAACAGTTACTTGAGACTCAACCCATTCCATGACTTGTGATTCAATGACATTTTGTTCAATACTTGACATCAAATCAGGGTTTTTATAATACATCTGAACGACTTCTTGTGGTTGCTCAAATGTTTGAGCAATTTCATTGATTTGTTCACGTACTTTAGCAAAATCAGTTTTAATGTCTTCTTTACGTGCAATGTCTTGAATAATCAGCGTATTAAGAATTCTTTCTTTGGCTTCATTTTCAAAGTCATTCGCAGGTTTCAAAGGCGCATCAGCCACACCCATTTGTTTGGCACGTTGCTGTTCTTGTTGAGCCATAAATTGACTTTCTTTCGCAATCATAGATTGTGGCAACAATGTATTTTCACAAGCAGCTCTTAAAGCATCAAGTGCTTTGCTTTTGAACATGTTGTTCACATTTTGTTTCAATTCACGCTCTAAATTTTTCTTGATATCTGCTTTAAATTCTTCAACATCACCGCTGTCAACGCCAAATGATTTAACAAAATCTTCATCAACTTTAGGTAGTTTGGCTTTTCTGACATCAGTCACATCGAATGAAAATTTAACTTTTTTATCAGACAATTCTTTTACATTGAAATCTTTAGGGAAAGACAATTCCAATTCACTATTTTCCTTGACTTTCAAACCAATAATGGCAGCTTTTAATTCATCAGGAACGTTACTTTCACTTAACAACAAACCCATTTTTTCTTTGCCTTCAGCAGGGTATTGAAAGTCTTTAGCAGAAGCACTGTATTCAATTGTTACCAAATCATTTTTAGCTATTTTGCCTTTGCTCTCTTTCCAATCTTGTTTTTGTTTTTGCAAATTAGAAATCATACCATCAATGTCTTTATCACTGATTTCAGCAACTGTTTTTTCAACTTTAATGGCTGAATAATCTATAGCAGGAACTTCAGGCATCAATTCAACTTTTGCTTGAAATTCAAAACCACCATTGTCAGTATCATCTGCTTTAACAACTTCTGGTGCTGCAATGATTTCTAGTTCGTTATCTTTTATGGCCTTTTCAATTGAGTCTTGCATCAATTGTCCTAAAACTTCTTGTCTGGCATGCTGACCAAACCTTTGTTTCAGAATATTTCTTGGCACTTTTCCTTGTCTGAAACCTTTTAACCTGACTTCTTTGCCAAGTTCTAATAATTTAGCGTCAACTTTTGACTGAATATCATCTGCTTCCAAAGCAATGTTAACTAAACGTTCCAAACCTTCAGATTGATCGATTGAGATTTGCATCTTTACTCCACGTGTAAATCATAAATATGGTGCGAAAGGAGAGACTCGAACTCTCACATCAAAAGATACTGGTACCTAAAACCAGCGCGTCTACCAATTCCGCCACTCTCGCATGTATGTCATATATTGATGAATGGTAATAATGGGGTGGCCGATGGGGCTCGAACCCACGACAACCAGAATCACAATCTGGCGCTCTACCAGCTGAACTACGGCCACCACAATACCTGCTTGGCGCGCCCGGCACGACTCGAACGTGCAACCCTCGCCTTAGAAGGGCGATGCTCTATCCAGTTGAGCTACGGGCGCTTAAGATATTTTTATTTGCAGTTAAAATGGTCGGGGTAGAGAGATTCGAACTCCCGACCCACTGCTCCCAAAGCAGTTGCGCTACCAGGCTGCGCTATACCCCGACATATTTACTCATTTCATCAAGCTGGCGAATTTTAATACCTAAAACCACCAAGTTCAATCATAAAATGAGGTTTATTGCTCATATTTCAATGAACGATTCAGCTTAATCCTTAAATTAACCCCAATCTATAAAATGGCGCGCCCGGAAGGATTCGAACCTCCGACCACCTGGTTCGTAGCCAGGTACTCTGATCCAACTGAGCTACGGGCGCTCAAGGGTTGCGAATTATCTTGCTTTTTAATGAGTAAGTCAACAACAATTCGCCCCAATTTATCACGGTTTAAAAAACCTGTCATAAATATGGCGGAGAGTGAGGGATTCGAACCCTCGATAAGTGATTAACCTATACTCCCTTAGCAGGGGAGCGCCTTCAGCCGCTCGGCCAACTCTCCGAATTTATAACTTCTGACTCTTTTTATACTTGTTACCAGCCTCAAGTCACGCTCCCCATGGGAGACGCCTTATTCCGGGCATCCTGCCCTTCACCCTAAAGGGTCCGCTTCGCGGGGCTAAAATGATCCAGTCATTTTAGTCAGCCGCTCGGCCAACTCTCCGAATTTATAACTTCTGACTCTTTTTATACTTGTTACCAGCCTCAAGTCACGCTCCCCATGGGAGACGCCTTATTCCGGGCATCCTGCCCTTCACCCTAAAGGGTCCGCTTCGCGGGGCTAAAATGATCCAGTCATTTTAGTCAGCCGCTCGGCCAACTCTCCGAATTTACAACTTCTGACTCTTTTTATACTTGTTACCAGCCTCAAGTCACGCTCCACATGGGGGCGATTTATGTTAAATAATAAAAGCCAAAAGATATGCATTAAACCTAAATTCATAGGTGTTTATCATCAGCGATTATAATTTTCCTGTCTTGATTACATTACTTGTGGGTAATTTTTCAAGTTTGAACTTCATGTCCAAGGGGCGGTTATTGTAATTTATAAATCACAGATTGCAACCGCAAATTTAACAGATTTACTGATTTCCTAAATTATCTTCACCATCTGCAACTTCTGGAGCGTCACCTTGTTCATTTTTTATTCTTTCATAGATCTCTTCACGATGTACCGCAATTTCTTTCGGTGCATTGATACCTATGCGAACTTGATTGCCTTTGATGCCTAACACGGTCACAGTGACATCATCACCAATCATTAAAGTCTCACCAACTCTTCTTGTCAAAATTAACATTTTAAATTTTCTCCTTATGTTATATTCAGCACTTCGGGGAAAGCACTGTTCCCAAAGACAATTATTTTTATTTTTGTGTTTGTCTTTCTAATTACAAATTAGACTATATTTCCAATAAAATTAGAAGTCCTAATTTGAAATATTACTTTGTAATTGCTCAAAAGCACAGCCTATCACCGATTCCAATTTAGCCACATCAGCTACACCACCACCTTGAGCAAAATCAGGGCGACCACCACCACGGCCACCTATTTGCTGCAAAACGTCTTTGATCAAATCTCCTGCTTTGATCTTTTGACTACATGGCTTGGTGACGCCAACCAAAACTTGAGCTTTGTCTTTTACAACATTGGCAAATACAACCACACCTTGTTCGTACTTGCTCTTGAATCCGTCTATAAAGTCACGCAATACATTAACATCGGTGTCTTCAAAGACTTGGCTCAAATAATGAATGCCATTAACCAGCTTAACTTGTTCAAAAACATCACCAACAGCCGCACTTGCTTGTGCTTTATTCAATTCATCCAATTGTTTATTTAACTGTTTGTTTTGCTCAATTGTTTTGTTAATCTGCTGGCTAACTTGCTCTACTGAAACATTTAACAAAGCGCTGATTGTTCTTAATTGAGACTCTTGATCTTGAATCAAATTAAAAGCGGCTTCTCCAGTAACAGCCTCAATCCTTCGCACACCAGATGCCACTGATGTTTCATTTACAATTTTAAAAAGCCCGATGTCTCCAGTGGCATGAACATGTGTACCACCACATAATTCCACAGAAAAACCACCAAAATCCATCACCCTAACCTGATCGCCATACTTTTCACCAAACAAGGCCATTGCACCGTATTCAATGGCTTGATCGTAGGCCATTTCAGCAGTCTTCGCTTTGAAGTTAGCCCGTATAGCAGCATTAACTTCACGTTCAATCTTTTGAATCTCAGTAAATTCTATCGGATGGTTATGAGAAAAATCAAACCGCAATTTTTCAGCATTAACCAGTGAGCCTTTTTGTTGTACGTGTGTACCTAATACTTCACGCAAAACTTTGTGCAATAAATGTGTGGCCGAATGATTAAGAATGACATTTTGACGATATTTGTCATTAATTTCTGCATTCACAGGTTGATCAGTTGACAGCACACCTTGTAGCACTTTAACTTGATGCAAATGAAATTGACCTGCTGCTTTTTGTGTGTCCAATACTCGTGCTTTGAATGCCACATGGCTGAGCATGCCAATGTCACCCACTTGTCCACCGGACTCAGCATAAAATGGTGTTTTATCCAAAATCACAAAGCCTTGGGCGCCTGCTTCAATTTGCTTAACAGGCTTACCATCTTGCAAAATCATCATGATTTTCGATTTTTCAGTTGTCGAGTGATAGCCTGTAAAAACAGTGGGCTCTAATGAATTGATCACATCCGCTGATATTTGGTTACTTTGACTGAATTGTTTACTGGTTCGAGAACGTTCTTTTTGAGCCTCCATACAACGATCAAAGGCCTCAACATCAACCAAGCGACCGTCTTCTCTGGCCACATCTTGAGTTAAATCCAAAGGAAAACCGAATGTGTCATAGAGTTTAAAAGCAACATCGCCAGGTATGATTTCTTTGGAAACTAATTTTTTACATGCTTTTTGAAATTCCTGCAAGCCCACTTCTAAAGTTTCCGCAAATTTGAGCTCTTCCTGCTTCAGCGCGGATTCAATGTGAGATTTTTGTTCAATAAGTTCAGGGTAATCTTCACCCATTTGTTCTATCAAAGCTTGTACCATTTGATAAAAAAACAAACCTTTAGCACCTAATTTATGACCGTGCCGAGCTGCTCTTCGAATGATTCTTCGCAGCACATAACCTCGTCCTTCATTTGATGGTAACACGCCATCAGCTATTAAAAATGCACACGTTCTGATGTGATCTGCAACTACTTTCAATGAAGCATCATTGATGTCTTGTGCCCCAGTCAATTCCGCGGCCTTTTTAATCAAATGTTGAAATAAGTCTATGTCGTAATTATTGTGTTTACCTTGCATGATAGACGCAATTCGCTCCAAGCCCATTCCTGTATCCACACATGGACTTGGCAAGGGTTGCAATGAACCGTCAGCTTGTTTATCAAACTGCATGAACACCAAGTTCCATATCTCGATAAAACGATCACCATCTTCTTCTGGAGTTCCAGGAGGTCCACCGGCAATGTCAGCGCCATGGTCATAGAAAATTTCTGTGCAAGGACCACATGGTCCAGTATCACCCATTTGCCAAAAATTATCTTTAGCACCTATCCTGGATATTTTATCAGCAGGAAAACCAATGTCGTCGCGCCAAATTTTTTCCGCCTCATCATCTTCTTCAAAAACAGTCACCCATAATTTATCGGCTGGTAATTGTAACTCTTTGGTTAAAAAGTCCCATGCAAACTGAATGGCCTCACGTTTGAAATAGTCACCAAAACTAAAATTTCCTAACATTTCAAAAAATGTATGATGTCTTGCTGTATAGCCTACTTGGTCTAAATCATTGTGCTTACCACCAGCTCTGACACACCTTTGAGAAGAAACGGCGCGGGTGTAATTTCTTTTTTCAGCACCAAGAAACACATCTTTAAATTGCACCATACCTGCATTGACAAACAACAAAGTCGGGTCATTACCTGGTATCAACGAACTGCTTTTTACTGCTTGATGATGTTGCTTTTCAAAAAACTCAATGAATTTGGATCGTATTTGTTTGGTAGTTAACATAAGTTAAGACGGTAAAAATTAGCTGGAAATTTTATTGAACCACAGACAAATATACAACCTTTATGTCATTATCAGAGCGATTCAGAAGGCAGAAAGCTTTCAGCTGCTTTCAAATTTTTTCACATCATCCCAAGTATCGATTCCATGAGGCATCTTATCGATGGCTTGTGCGACAACGATGGTTTCTCCTGATGACAAAGCCCTGAGCTGTTCTAAAGACTCCGTTTGCTCCAAATAACTTGGTGGTGTTTGACTGAATTTTTTTAAAAATGCCACTTTGTACATATACAAGCCTATGTGATGTTTAAATTCTACATCACTGGGCAAATGCATGGGTTCTTTGAAAAATTTTTGTGACCATGGTATGGGGGCACGACTGAAATATATGGCTCTATTTTTGTCATCAGTGACTAACTTAACAACATTAGGGTTAAACAAATCATCTAAGTTATTGATTGCTTGGTACAATGTTCCAATACTGGCCTCTGGTCTGGACTTCACCAATTCAATCACTTGATTGACGTTACTGAGAGGGATATGCGGCTCATCGCCCTGATAATTCAAAACCCATGTAGCCTCTCCCCAACCCATTAAATGAGCACATTCTGCGATGCGATCAGTACCTGACTGATGGGCTTCGCTGGTCATTACTGCTTGACATCCATTGGCTTCAACAAAATCCAATATGCGCTGATCATCAGTAGCCACAACCACCTCAGTGGCGCCTAAGTTGTGAGCTGATTCAATGGCCCAAAGAATCAATTCTTTGCCTTTTAACTTAATTAAAGGCTTTCCTGGCAACCTGCTTGAGGCATATCGTGCTGGAATACAAACAACAAAATCAAATGCACTCATGATTTGCTTATATTTTCTATCAATTGATTTACCTTTTTAACAGTGGCATCATTAACCTGTATGCCAACAGCAACAACCCATGTATTTGTATTTTGAATGTGCTCGCATTTAACCGCGTCTTTTTCAGTAATCAATACCATCATGTCGTTTTCAGCTTCAAAGTCTTGCTCAGTAAATTCATGATGATCAGGCAAAGGACGTTTAACAACAGCCAAACCAGCCGCTGATAACAAAGTAAAAAAACTTTCAGGGTTAGCGATACCAGCCATCACCAAAACTTTTTGGTTTCTGAAATCTGCCAAAGGCTTCGTTATTGAAGGGTGATTGAGCTGGTATATATTCAACACTTCAATTTCATAATAATTCTTCGACGCCATCAGACCTTTGTAAATGACCATATCAACCGTTTCTAATCGCTCCAATGGCTCCCTTAATGGCCCTGCAGGTATCATTAAACCGTTGCCCGTTTGCCACTGGGCATCCAACATAACCACTTCAAGCTGCCTGTCCAATGCATAATGCTGTAACCCATCATCACTGATAACAATATTGACATGATGGTTGTTAACCAATGTTTTGGCAGCTTTGACTCGATTTTTACCAACCACAACAGGTCGTTGCGTACTCTTGGCAATTAACAGCGGTTCATCGCCTGAAGCCAAAGGATTCGCATTCGGTGTAACCAACATCGGTTCCACTTTACGTTTGCCACCATACCCTCTTGAAACTACGCCTGGTTGATAACCCAGACTTTTGAGGTGATTAACCAACCAAATCACAAAAGGTGTTTTACCGCCGCCACCTGCTGTAATGTTACCAATTATAATCACGGGTACTTTGAGCCGGTGTTTTTTTAACAAACCCAAGTCATAGAGCTTCTTACGTAAAGCAACCATTGTGCCAAACAATCTGGCCACCAACTTTGACCACCAACTGACAACACCTTTTCCATACCAGCGCTTTCTGATTTTATCTTCATTAAACAGCATCAGTGACTCCAACATCTGCCAATTGTTGGCGCTGCTGAAGCTGGGCATATATACCCGGCTCAGACATCAATTCTTCATGCGTACCAATTTGGGCCACCCTGCCCTGATCCAATACCACCACCTTGTCTACGTTTTCTATGGTGGATAAACGATGCGCGATAACCAATGTGGTGCGATTTTCCATTAAATGTTCAAGTGCCTGCTGAATGTGCTTCTCAGACTCGGTGTCTAAAGCAGAAGTTGCTTCATCCAAAATTAACAAAGGTGCATCTTTTAATAATGCTCGTGCTATCGCAATTCGCTGCCTCTGTCCTCCTGACAAGCGTGTACCATTATCACCCAATTGCGTATCAAACCCTTCGGGCAGTTGCTCAATAAATCCAAGTGCATTGGCTTGCTTAGCGGCAGCATGAACAGCTGCATCGCTACAATCAGCCTGTGCGCCATAAGCAATGTTATTTCGCACAGTGTCATTGAACAAAACCACTTCCTGACTGACCATTGAAATATGTTCACGCAGACTGTTCAAAGTGTACTGTTCAATATTTTTACCATTAATTAAAATTTGACCAGAAGTGACATCATAAAACCGAGGAACCAAGTTAACTAAAGTGGTTTTTCCACCACCTGAGGCTCCAACAAAAGCCACACTTTCACCTTTATTGACTAACAAATTGATGTCGTTTAACGCATTGTTATTTTCACCATAAGCAAAATTAACACCTTCAAACTCAAGGGAAACTTGTTGTGCAGCAAAAACACCTGTTCCCGTGTCTTTTTCTGGCGTTTCATTCAATACCGCCATCACACTGTCTGCCGCGGCCATGGTGGTTTGTATGGTTGAGAACACAGCAGATAAGTTTTTAATGGCAGGCATCAATGCCAGCATGGGTAACAAAAAGGACATAAAATCCTCGGTACTCATTCCAGAAGAAGCAGCCAAATACATAATCAAAGATAAAGTCACAGCAACTAACATCAAATTTACCGAAGACATGACCTCTTGTGTGGCCACAATTTTAACCTGTAACTGTCTGTTGTTCTTAATATTTTTAGAAAACCGCTGCTGCTCTTTTTCAGCCCCTTTGAATATTTTAACAATCTTATGCCCTTTAACCACTTCTTCAACTGTTTGGGTGATTGCTGCTATTGATTTTTGTATCCCATGACCAATTTTTCGAAACCTTTTGTTAATCAACTGAATGATCAAAGCCATCAAAGGAAACACCAAAAAAGCGGTGATAGCCAGTTGCCATGAGTAGTAAAACATCACTATCAAATAAAACACAATAGTTAACGACTCTCTGATGATGTTAACAATGTTCTTTGAAACACCATTGGCCATTTGTTCAATATCAAAAGTCATTCTGGAGATCAACCCACCAGAGGCATGTTGGTCATAAAACTTTTGTGGCAACCGCAAATACTGTGAAAAAACCATCCGACGCAAATCGTTCACCACTTTACGCCCCACCCATGTAAAACCATAAGCAGCCATAAAGTTACCAAAACTTCTGATTAAAAAGACACCAACCACAAACACAGGTAAATACTTAATCCACGTCGCATTTTGTAATGTAAACGCATTTTCTAAAATTGGTGACAATGCCCACATAAAAAAGGCCTTCATTGCAGCATCAATAATGGCACCAAAGATGGCCAAAAAAAAGACCAGACGGTAAGGTTTTACAAAACGCAACAACCCCCAGTAAGTTGACTGGTGTGCTTCAGTATTCACTTGTCGTCACTGGATTGAGTGGTTGCCATAGAAACGCTTTCAAAACCCATGTTACCCAAAACATCCATAGCCATGACCACGTACTTGTGTGCCGCATTGGCATCTGCACGTATGATTACAGGCATGTCTCTGGCATCTTCAGTAACTTTTTGTAAGGCACTTTTTAGTGTTTGCCGTTTGGCATTGACTAACTCATTGTTATTAACAAAAAACACGCCTTTTTGACTGATTGATATGACCAAGTCTTGAGTTTGTGACACTTCGGGATTGGCACTTGCTTCAGGTAACTCAATTTTTAACTTGGCCTGCTTTTCAAATGTGGTGCTGACCATAAAAAATATCAGTAACAAAAACACCACATCAATCAAAGGAGTTAGGTTGAGTTTTCTGTTCTCGTTTTCTTGACTAGAAATTTTCATTTAATTGTTTTTACTGATGGCATCGATTAATTGCATGACTTGCTGTTCCATGACGATGGTTTGATCTGCAATCTTATTTTTAAAGTGTCGATAAAATAAAACGGCAGGAATGGCTACTATCAAACCGGCTGCCGTGGTGGTCAGTGCTTGAGAAATACCACCTGCCAATTGATTGGCATTACCCACACCAAACTCCATGATATTAGAGAACACTTTCATCATACCAATAACGGTACCCAACAAACCAAGTAATGGTGACACCTCACCAATGGCATTCAACCAATTCAAAGGCTTTTCCATTTGATGAGAGATGTGTCTACCTGCATCTTCTACTGATTCAATAATTTCTTCACGCGGGTCTTTTCTTTTGCGTAGTGCGGCTGCCATCAAGTACCCTAATGGCGATGTCTCCGCCAGTTGATCGATGTGCTTTTGATCAAGGTTTTTCTTTTTTGACCACTCAATGACTTGGTTGGGTAATTGCTCTGGAATGATTTCCTTGTTTCTTAAACTCCAAAACCGTTCTCCGACAATCATCATGGCCAAAGCCATAAGAATGAGGAGAAAAATCATCACCACACCACCACTGCTGACTATTTCAAACATGCAAGTTGCTCCAGAATAAAGTTTTGCCGTATTGTAACGGCTGATTCATAAATTTTCTGTAAATTTATTCAGTCAAACCCCAAGACGATTTCATCGCCCTGAAGTTTAATTGATTGACATTACCAATGCACACCTCGCATCAAGCTGGCAAAAGCCATTTGTTCCGGCGAGACTTCTTTGGCTGCACCGCTAGGCTCACCTTTTGCAGCTGAAGAATCCGGAAACATATTAAAAGCTGTATTCATAACCACTTCCATAGACTTCGGAGCCACAGCATGCATCACCTGAGCAAATACACCTAACTTGGTGGCTACCCTTTGTGGCCTTCTGATGATGGCATCTTTAATAAACATTGCCGATTCTTCAGGTGAAATGGTTGGCACATTGCTATACATTTTAGTTGGGGCAATCATGGGCGTACGCACCAAAGGCATATTAATTGTGGTAAAGGCCACATTCAAATCATTGTATTCAGCAGCCGCACAACGTGCAAATGCATCTAACGCAGCTTTGGAAGACACATATGCAGAAAACCGTGGGGCATTGGTTAACACGCCTATGGAAGAAATGTTAATCACATGTCCCGATTTTCGTTCTGCCATACCAGGCAAGAACCCCATAATCAATCGCAATGAACCAAAGTAATTTAAATCCATGGTGCGTTCAAAATCATGAAAACGGTCATAAGACAAAGCGATTGAACGCCTGATTGAACGGCCCGCATTGTTTACCAATATATCAACCCCACCCAAATCCTTCAATACATTTTCAATCAACTGGGCACCTGACTTTTCATCAGAAAGATCAGCCGTATAAGCAGACACCTTGGCGCCACGTTTTTTCAATGCTTTTCTAGTTTCATCTAACTTTTCTTTTCCGCGGGCCACAATTATCAAGTGAGCACCAGCATCAGCCAACATTTCAGCAACAGCCAAACCAATACCTGATGAGGCACCAGTTACCATCACACGTTGACCCTTAACGCGTCCAGTCAATGATTTATCAATAAACAATTCTGGATCTAAATGACGCTCCCAATAATCCCATAAACGCCAAGCATACTTTTTTAGTTTGGGTAATTTAATACCAGATCCTTTTAATGCCTTTTGTGTTTCTCTGTCATCAAAACGAGTTGGGTAATTAATGAACTTAAGGATACCAGGAGGCAGCCCCAAGTCACTGAAAACTTGTTTACGAATTCTTTTTACCGGCGACAACATCATCAAACCTTGTTTCACAGCACCAGGAATAAAGTTAAACAGACGGGCATCAACTCGCATGTTCATTTGAGGTGCATTGGCTGCTTCGGCAAAAATATTCAAGACAGTCCCTATTCTTTTCGGACTGGAGTCGGTAATGTGAAAACAACCACCGTCTAAACCAGGTTGATGGGAAATGTGATCAAGCACATCAACCACATAATCAACTGGCACCATATTCAGCCGACCACCTTCTACACCCATCATTGGCATCCATTTTGGAAAAGTGTTGCGCAGTTTTTGAATCAATTTAAAAAAGTAATAGGGTCCATCAATTTTATCTATTTCACCCGTTTTTGAATGTCCTAAAATCATGGCAGGTCGATAAATCCTAAAAGGAATCTGACAGGTATGCCTAACCACTGCTTCAGATTCATGTTTGGTTTTAAAGTAAGGATGATCCAGCTCCTCTGCCTCTTCAAACATGTCTTCCCTGAAAACACCTGGATACATACCAGCAGCAGCAATTGAAGACACATGATGAAAACATTTGGCTTTAATGGCCTCAGCTAAATGAACCGCATGAGAAGTGCCATCAACATTGGCTGACATTTGTTCCTCTAAGCCTGCACTCATGTCATAAATTGCAGCCAAATGATAAAAGTGTTTGACCTTTCCCTTCATCAAATCAAGGTTTTTCTTACTTACTCCTAAATTATTTTTAGTCAAATCACCAACAATCATATCAATACGCTTCATAGGCGCATCCATTTCCTTAAGCATATTTTTCAATTTTGTTTTCGAGCCAGAACGCACCAATAAATATAAGTGCCCTGGTCGAGCAAATAATTTTTGCAACAAGTGTCTACCAACAAAGCCAGTTGCACCTGTAATGAAATATGACATTAATTTTCTCCCGTTATTTGATTGACCGCTGATTTAAAATCGTGTCAAATGATGGTTATTCAATTTTTTGATAATCATACCATGAGTGAATTAAATGATGCATTTGAGAATGCCCAGAAAGACATAAAAAAATTAACCACCAGACCCGATGATGCCACACTGCTCAAACTCTATGCACTTTACAAACAAGGTTCAGTTGGTGATGTCCAAGGTGACAAACCCGGTTTTTTTGACTTTGTCGGTGCCGCCAAATATGAAGCCTGGGAAAAAATCAAAGGTTTAAGTACTGAAGAAGCCAAACAACAATACATTGATTTAGTATCTAAATTAGGCAGTTAAGTGAATACCAAAGAGCGAATTTTAGCCACCGCACTTCGCTTGTTTAACGAAGAAGGTGAACCCAATGTCACCACCAACCACATTGCTGATGAAATGGACATCAGCCCTGGCAATCTTTATTACCATTACAAAAGCAAGGACGACATCATTTGGCAAATCTTCTTGCAATATGAAAAAAAAATAAAAGAGGTATTGGAATCTCCTGATTTTAATCATGCCTCAATGAAAGACATGTGGCTGTATCTCAACATGGTATTTGATGTAATTGTAGAATACCGCTTTTTGTACAGAAACTTGATTCAGTTGATGAACCGCATAGAGTTTCTGAAAAGACATTTTCGTCACATATTAGCACTCAAGTCACAAAAAGCTTTGCTGATTTTAGAACAACTGCGAACAGAAGGCATACTCAGTGCAGACCAAAGAACCACAGCAAATCTGGCAGACCAAATCGCATTGACATCCACATTTTGGTTAAACTATTCAGTGGCTATTTTTGATGACAGCTTTGATGAACAAAAGAAATTGTCACATGGTATTTTTCACATCCTACAAATGATTGCGCCGTTTTTGGATGAAAAACAGCGCACATTTTTAGATGAATTATCTAAAGAGTTTTTGGCTTAAGAACAAAATTCAAGACAATTATCTTCGGCTTATACTAAAACACGATTCATGCACGTTTCAATAGATGATAACGTGAACGGCACATCACAACACCTGACTTCCAGGTAGTTTCTCAACCAAATCATCACCTAACAACATGCTGGGTGTTTGATAGCCTGAAACCTGGGCATGTTCACCTAACAAGGCTTGAGCCACCATCACTGAACCAACCGCTGTTATTTCATAACCATTGGCCACTTGAATGCGATAATCTTTGACTTCACCAGCAGCATTTTTAACTTCCCCCCACACAAATGTTTTTAATTTTGCTCGGGTGGCTTCATCAGGACCTTTGACTTTTTTCTCAATGCGTTTTTTAAGCAGCCGTTGTACAAAGCCCATTTTCAACATGAATTTAAACCAATTCATGCGTTTGAGCTGCTTAACCATTCCAGGAGAACTGGGAATATAAACTTCAATATTTGGAATTTGGGTGCTGTGATACGCCGTAGAAACATCACCCCAAGGGATGGTCATGGCTAGTTTTTCACCACCACCAAAATCAATTTTTCGGGTCTTGGCAGCCAAGGGAACCGTAATTATCTTGCCGTCCTTTCTGACTTTTCCGCCATTAGGCAATGCTTCTACAGAAGTTTTGGCTGTACCAGGACTGAATCCCGATCGAGAATCGAAACCCAGCGCCAAATATGAGGCATCAGGCATCATGGCTTTTAATTTAGTCGCCACACAATCTGTTGGAATCACATCAAATCCCACACCTGGACACAACACCACGCCACGTTGTTTGGCGGCTTGGTCTAAACTGGCTGCCCTTTCAAACACATCAATTTCACCTGTGATATCAATATAATGTACCTGCTGTTTTAAACAAGCTTGCATCATGATTTCAGCAGTTTGGGAAAATGGCCCAGCACAATTAAGCACCACACTCATTTGACTGATTAAAGCATCTGAGTTTACCAACATATCGATACTGAACACACGATATTCCAAATCGTATTTTTGGGCCAACGCAATGACTTTGTCTTCACTGCGACCAGCAACCAAAGGTCTCAATCCTGATTGAATGGCTTGTTCAACAATCAACTGACCTGAATAACCAGTGGCACCATAAATCATCCAATTCTTTTTATTGTCTGTCATTTGAACATCCTCTTAATCATTTTTAACTTCTGTTTATAAAAGTAGTTAGGAAACCACCTAGAAATTCTGTGCTGCCACTTGGTTTTTTTATCACAAAGCACCATAAACTGTTTGCCTTCAATGGCATTTAATATCATAGCAGCCACATCTTCAGCCGTGTAATTTGATTTCGCCATCCAGCGACTGATTTGATTTTTGACTTTGTCATTGGCATCATGCATGGAATCAACCAAGTTGGTCTTAAAAAATGCTGGGCACACCACTGACACACCAATTTGATCAGCTGCCAACTCACATCGCAAAGTTTCGCTGAGCGCAACCACTCCTGCTTTTACGACATTGTACGAAGCCACACCAGGAGCCAAAGCAATGGCTGCAAATGAAGCCACATTAACAATCGCAGGTTGCTCGCTTTTTTTAAGCTCTGGAACAAATGCCTGACAACCCCTGACTACACCCATTAAGTTAATTTGCCATTGTCGCATCCACTGCGCTTCTGCTGAATCACAAACCGTTCCTTGTGCACCGACACCTGCATTATTCACCAACACATCAACCTGACCAAAATAATCAAGCACTTGATTCTTGAGGTTTAACACGTGTGATTGTTCTGATACATCACAATGGAAGTACGCAGCATCTTGCCCCATGTCCTTAATGATTTTAACCACTTCTAAACCAGCGCTGTCTTGTACATCTGCCACAGCCACGTGATACGATTGCTCAGCTGCAGCCAAGGCCAAGGCCTTACCTAGACCACTGGCAGCACCTGTAATTACTATAATTTTTTTATTCATCATGATATCTTAGCAAAAAAAGCGAACAATCACTCGCTTTTTGTTATAATCAAATCAAACCTAACCCGAGAGATTGTATGGCAGATTTAGATTTTGAACTGATGTTAGAAAAAATCAATACCATTTTAAATGAACAAGTCATTCCCTTAGAACCCCTGCTGTTAACTCAACAATGGTCCCTGTTATTCACTCAATTAGACCACATCAGATCACATGTCAAGTCTCAACAACTCTGGGCACCTAACTTACCTGCCTCTTTAGGTGGTTTATCATTGAGTACCACTCAATTGGGTTTAATTTCAGAAGTAACCGGACAGTCACCATTGGGGCATTATTGCTTTGGCTGCCAAGCACCAGATGCTGGTAATGCCGAACTGTTACACCTTTATGCCAATGACTTCATCAAAACCAACTTTTTATTACCCCTGGCACAGGGTGACATACGCAGCTGTTTTGCCATGACGGAGCCACACACCGCAGGCTCTAACCCTACACTATTAGATGCCACTGCTGAATTAATTGATGATCACTGGGTCATTAACGGCAGAAAATGGTTCACCACGGCAGCAGACGGTGCCGCTTTTACCATCGTCATGGCCGTCACCGATCCGGATGCCATCAAACACCAACGTGCCAGTATGATTATTGTTCCCCTAGACACCCCTGGATACAAAAGAATCAGAAACATCCCTGTAATGGGACACAGTGGATCTGGATATTTTTCACACAGTGAAGTGTCATTTGAAAACTGTAAAGTGCCTGCAAACCATTTAATTGGTGAAAGGGGACATGGATTTAAAATGGCACAACAACGCCTGGGACCTGGTCGCATTCAGCATTGTATGCGTTGGATTGGTATTGCCAAACGCTGCTTTGACTTGATGTGTAAACACAGCTTACAACGACAAATCACCCCCACCAGCCGATTGGCAGACCAAGCCATCATGCAAGCAAAGATTGCCGAATCATTTGCGGCATTGAATGCATCAAGAGCATTGGTGATTGAAACTGCTAAAATCATTGACGAACAAGGATTTGATGCTGCCAAACATCATATTTCCATGATTAAGTTTGAATGCGCCAACATGTTACAATTGGTGATGGACAATGCTTTACAGTCCATGGGCGCACTGGGCATGACTGATGACAGCATCGTCGCTTTCTATTTCCGAGAAGAACGGGCAGCCAGAATTTATGATGGCCCTGATGAAGTGCATAAAATCTCTTTGGCTAAAAGCCTGTTAAAAAAATACCAATGAACCTCAGTTACGAAACATTTTTACAAGAGTTTGAGAATTTGGTTGGTGATGAGTGGTCTTGTCTTTTTGACTTATACCATGAACGTTTAAATTTAAAAAATAAGAACATCGCCACAAAAAAGTTTAAAACCATTATTGAATCTGTATTCAAATTAACTCAAAGCAAGGGCTTTCAAGCCATGACCCTACGCGACCTCAGCCAAGAGTCTGGTATCAGCATGGGCGGTTTGTATAAATACTTTGCCAATAAAAACCAAATTGCAGAAATGATTCATGCGGCCATGATACGCATGGCTGAGATATGCTTACAATCAAACCCCGAGCAAAACAATGACCCTGTATTTGAGTTAAATGAACTGTTAGCCAGACACATTTTTATCAGTGAACGGCTGAAAAAATGGTTTTATTTCGTTTTTATGGAGTGTAAATGTTTGGACCGTGAATTACTGGAAACCATCATTGCTTCAGAACAATTCATGGAACAAGCCATATTCGAAAAAATTGACAGCGCCAACCAACAAGGCTTGAGTCAATGCACCAATGCTGATTTTGTGGCTGCCATGTTGAAAGTCATGTTACAAGAATGGTATTTAAAATCATGGAAATACCAACAAAAAAACATCAATGCCGATCAGTACGTAGCCAATTTACTGCTGAGTGTTTACCAACTGATACAAGTAAAACAATGAATCAACAGCAACAAAACAGCATCAAGAACTTCCTTAAACAACACTTACCAGTTGAGGGTGAATTACAATTCAAAGCATTCAAAGGTGGCGCTTCCAACCTGACCTATTCAGTTAAAGACGACAACAATGAATGGATCATGCGCACCTCTCCAGCAGGCACCAAAGCCAAAGGCGCTCATGACATGAAGCGTGAATACGATTTATTGAAACATGTACACCCTGTTTTTAACCTGAGCCCTGAAGTCATCTTATTGTGTCAAGACAACACAGTCTTTGATCGAGACTTTTACTTGATGCACCCCATCAACGGCATCATCATCAGAAAACAGCTGCCTGATGTATACGAAGGCACCGACTTAAGTCTTTTGTGTGAAGAATTAATCAATGTCCACCACCAATTGCACCAAGCTCCCATTGATCAGTTACAAAGCTTTAACAAAGGGCGTGGCTACATTGACAGACAAATTGCAGGTTGGGTTCACCGTTACACCCGTGTAGCCCCTGACAATGACATCGCAGAACCAGTGATTAAATGGTTGGTAAATAACCAGCCAGATGACCAGCGACCATATACCTTGATTCACAATGATTACAAATTTGACAACGTTGTTTTTGATCCCAATAACAACAACACAATCATTGGTGTGCTGGACTGGGAAATGACCACCATAGGAGACCCACTGATGGACTTGGGTTGTTCGCTGGCCTACTGGTTTGAAGACAGTGACCACGATTTATTAAAACAAATCAGCATGATGCCCACCTATTTAAATGGCATGTTAACGCGTGATGAACTGGTGCATCGATATGCAAGCCTCAGTGGCATAAACATTGACAACTATCACTACTACTACGTTTATGGTCTTTTCAGATTGGCGGTTATTGTCCAACAAATCTTTTACCGCTATGAAAAAGGCCAAACCGATAACCCGGCTTTCAAACCACTGGGCATGGTCCGAGACTTAATGCTAAAACAAGCCTTGTCACAATTAACTTAACCAAATAAAGAGAACAAATATGAGCCAATTCAACAACAAAGTCGTCCTCATCACAGGAGCCAGTCGTGGCATCGGTGAAGCCATTGCCCATCAATTTGCAGCACAAGGGGCCCATGTGGTAGTCAGTTCACGTTCACAAGAAGGCATTGATGCCGTTGCAAATGCCATTAAATCAAAAGGTGGCAAAGCCACAGCCATCACATGTCACAATGGAGACAAAACATCCAGAGAACAATTGATTCAACAAACAATTGATCAACTGGGGCAGATTGATGTGCTGATTAATAATGCCGCTGCCAACCCCTATTTTGGAAACGTTCTGGACATGGGTTTTGAAGCCATCCAAAAAACCATTGAAGTCAATATTGAAGGTTATTTTCACATGAGTCAGCTGGCAGGCCAACACATGCGTAAACAAGGCGCAGGTGTCATTATAAATACATCATCAGTCAATGGCCGCACTGCCGGTTATAACCAGTCACTCTACTCCGCATCTAAAGCAGCCATCATTTCGATGACAGAAAGCTTTGCCAAAGAATGTGCGTCATTCGGCATTCGAGTCAATGCTGTACTTCCTGGTTTAACTGACACCAAATTTGCCTCTGCATTAACCAAAAACGAAGCCATGCTCAAAATGATTCTGCCACAAATTCCACTGGGTCGCATGGCACAACCTGAAGAAATTGCGCCCGCTTACCTGTTCCTGGCATCAGAAGAAGCCAAATACATCACAGGCGTAAGCCTACCTGTAGATGGTGGTTTTCTGGCTTAATGACCAACTCAACAAGAATCCGATGTTCCTTACTCATTCCCACACATCAGCGTGGGAATGAGAATGAATTGACTTTTAATTACGGTACTGTTTTAGGTAGCGTTTTTCAAAAAATCGTTTGGCGTAGTGCATGATGCGCAATGGTGGAAAAAATGTAGCACCTTTGGCATTGCGTTTGATAAAAATACCATGACTGAGCGTATCAACAATACAAAGCAGTTCGTGGTAAATTTTATCAAGCTCACTGCTGTCATTTTGTAACAAACGCAAAGCATTGGTCGCAGCCACCTTGGCCTGAATATCAGCGGCATGTGCCTGTTTGGGCTGCCAATCAGGACCGGGGAAACTACCTGCATCACCTGCCACATAAACATGTTTAAAACCATCGACCTGCGTGTGTTCATTGGCACATATCATGCCACCTGGAGACTGCGGCAAATCAGTGTTTTCCAACCAAGCTGGGCCTGTCATGCCAGGCATAAAAAGAATTAAATCAGCCGCAATCTCACCACCTTCAGTAAGCACACTGTGCTCAGTAAAACCTTTCAACTTATGACCCAAGTGCGTTTCTACACCACGTTTTCGCATCAGTTGCATTAACTTGCCAGGCACATCAGAGCCTAAGCGAATACCCGGCTTGTCTTTGGGGTTAAAAAACACCAATTTGAATTGATCGCGCCGACCTTGTTTGCGCAATAAGGTTTCAAGGTTAAAAACAAATTCAAACATCGGGCCTCCACGCATGGCAGCAGGCTCTTTAGGATTACCACCGAAACCCAAGGCAATTGTGCCTGATTTCATCGCCGCGAGCTTATCGCGAATAGCTTCACCCACTTTAATACCTTCACAAGGGGTCAATACATGTTCAATACCAGGTAGCTTTTTAATAAAGCGTCCTCCACTGGCAATGATTAATGCATCATTTTCAAGTACATCAGTCTCTGTGTAAACCTTGCGACCGCCATCAGTTATGCGGTTCACGTTTCCAGCTACAAAAGTGACACGCATTTTTTTGAAGTAATTGCTCAGATCAACGCGCAAATCATCGGCTTGACGCAAGCCTGCCGGCAACCAAATAACACTGGGCAAATAAATGAACTCAGCCCGCGGTGCAACCACCGTAATTTCGACGTTTTGAGATTGTTTGCGAAGCGTTTTCACCGCAGTGAGTGCAGCAAAACCAGCTCCAATGACTGTTATACGCATGATGACACCTCCAAAATAATTGTACTGGTCAAGCGGGAATGGTCACAAACTGCCGTTGCAAACCATCGTGCATGGTACCGATGTCATTATTATACTTGAATACGCCCTAGTCGTGAATGATGAAATCAAATCCCACGCAAAATATATGTGCCCATACATCACCACGGTCACTGTTTTTGTTTTGCTTGAATTTAGACCTTTGTACATCTGTTCTGTCAGATGTAAAAACAAAAATATTCACCCATATATACGTGTTTTGCATGTGTTATTGAACCTGTCAACAAACAACTATTGGTTGGTTTTGGCTATAATGAGTCAAATGAGCCCAATATTTTACATAAGCATTGTTAACTACTGTCATTGTGCTTCGCAAATGGACAACGCATGGATGGAATAAACTCAAAATTCAGTATCGATATTGTTACCTTGGCACTCACGCGTGGCATGATGCAAATGATGTTGGGAGGTTTGTTATTGTATCTGGGTGGACGCCACCGCAATGACATGGCTGCACGGTGGTGGGCATTTGGTTTTTTGTTTAATGGCATATCATTATTTGTTTATCCATTTAACTTTCAGGAACCATGGCAACTGATAATAAACACAATAAACCACTTGACCATCGGCCTTGCTTCGGTATTTTTCCTGATGGGTTTTTGGCAATTTAATCGACAACCCATCAAACCCTGGCTACTGATTCTTCTGATGGCCTTTCCAATCACCAGCATTATCGCTTGGGAGATATTGTGGCCAGCTGCCCGCTACCGTGTTCTTTGTACGGCCATAGGTCAGGTTTTGTATCTGTTTTTATTACAACAAACACTTTCAACACCTATACGGACCGAATTTGCACGGATATATCAACGGTTACGTTATGCCGTCATTATATATCTGGTTGTTTATGTACTGTCTTATGCCAGTATTGCCGAGCTTCTCCCTACCACAGCACGTCAGTCACTGGATTACCACCGGGTGGTATTCAGCGTGTCCTCTTTACTGTATATGCTGACTTTAGCTGTGGGTTGTTTGGCATTGAAATTCGCTTCATTAGCTGCTCAGAATTCCGACTTGGCTATGCGCGACTGGTTAACTGAACTGCTCAATCGGCGCGGTTTTTTTGCGGCGATAGAACCTGCTACACAAACGGCCAAAAGTAACCACAGTTCCATCAGTTTGTTATCCATAGACATCGACTATTTTAAAAAAATCAACGATGTTGAAGGCCATGCTGCTGGTGATCTGGTCTTGCAAAATTTTGCAAAGAAGCTGATGTCTTTAAACAATGACAACCGACTGATTGCGCGTATGGGGGGAGAAGAGTTTTTGGTCACATTATTCGACACTTCTGAAGCTGAAGCTTTGTTACTTGCCGAAAATTTTCGTCAGCAAGTGGAACAAATGAGCGTCAATGTAAAACAACAAAAATCAATTAAATTCACCATCAGTATCGGTGTTTACCAAGTACCCCAGCAAGAAAATATTGAGCAAGCTTTGGCTCATGTAGATGATGCTTTGTACGCTGCAAAAAGAAAAGGTCGTAATCAGGTCTCCTTGCCTTAAAACAAAGGTATGGGCTTAACGAAATCCAAGCCATCAAGTTCTGGGCTTTGAAAAGTTGCTGAGCAGCTTGGAGTGGAAGCATAAGACCCAAAGACATTCCTTAATTACCTGGTTAAAATTGAAAACGAATTCGCGTATAAATACTGCTGGCATCTTCAAATTGACCAAAAAATGTATGTGCTTTTTGACCTGTAAAAACTTGAGCACCTAAGGTATATTGCCATTGATCATTATATCTATAGTTCACTGAAGGACGCCAATAGCTGTCTTCATCACTGGGCGAGTAAAACACAAACATGGACCAAGTCAGTTTGTCCTGTTTGGCCATATACGTGAATCGATTGGTAATGACTTGGCGATTTTCATCTGGCTCGGTTTGTGGAAACAATGAATGAACCAACAAGCGTTGATAATGCTCAGTATGCTCAACATAGTACTGTATGCCCCAATTCAGTTTTTTAATTAGTTCACGCTCATATCCCAACAGCACACGCCATTGCGAATTAGCTACCAGCGGATTGGTGCCTGTTTTGTCTTCCAATGCATCGTGATAACCCAACTCTGCATTAAACAGCCCCTTGCCCAGCGCGCTTTGGTAACTGGCACCCCAAACATTTTTTTGTGGAAAATATGCCTGCATGGTTTCATCGACACCGGTTGGCGATTTTTCAATACCATGATAACCATACAAAGCGATTTGGTGGCCATTGATATTTTTAAATAAGCGCAAAGCAAATTCCGTTTGCTGAGAATTGCGAGGATTGATGGCCTCAAAACCACCGATATTGGCTTGTACAAAAGGCGAAAACAATGAAAAACGTTCACCATTAATAAATCGATCTGGCTCAGCTTCAGGCGTAACAATTAAATCCACATTAAAAGCATTAAAGTAACTGGTCAATCGCAAGGCATCTGCTGGTGCTTTTAAATAATTATCATCTCTGCCACTGAAAAAAGACACCCAGTCTTTGGGAAACATGTCATTGATGAACAACAGGTCACCGGTGCCCCAGGTGGTGATTTGCCTGCCCAACACCACATCCGTTTGATTGAATGGTGAAAATTGAAGATTCAGTTCACGTAAGTCAAATAACAAATGACCATCCACATCATCAAACCAAACATCATGACTCCAGTTAACATCAAACTTATCATGGGCATAATCAAATTCTTGATGCCAGCGCAAATCAGCTAATGTGGTTGGGTCAACAAACAAAACGTCATCACTGCTTCGTTCACCCCATGCCAATTCAACAAAACCAGATTGAGACCAAGGCGATGCTTCTTCTGCCCACTCATCACCCCAATCATCATCAGGCCACTCATCACTGTCTTGTGATTTAACAACCCCTGTCATCAACAGCATTAAAAGCAGAAAACAATACTTCATTTATTGTCCACTCAACCAGCTTTTAGGTGGGTTGCGTAATGACCGGATGGTAAACACGGTTTCATCCATACCCAAATCATAAGCAGGCCGCCTGAATTCCATCAAGGTATAACCACCTGTTTTTAAATTTGAAACTTTTGATTTCATGACTGTTGGGTGACCTTGAACATCACTCACTTCAATCACCTCTACTCGCCTGATAGCAGCATCTGAGGTATTGAAGTATTCAATCAGCATCGGTAAAAAACTGAGTTTATCAATTTTCATGGTGTAATAGGCAAACTCCACACTGTCGGCTTGTTTAGGTGTGCTTTTCAAATAATAATATTCGTCATCTTGCCGAAGCAGCTCATGTTTATCCAAGCTGGGGTTACGGCCTGAAACATCTTCATAATAAAAATCCGAACCCACAAAGCTGGTACGGTTGTCAGAAGCAGATATTCTTTTTTCCAAATCTAATGCCGGTAAATACAACCAACGATCATCATCTGTATCTACTTTTTTATGTACCAAAAACACAGTGTCTTTAACATCTGAAGGGCGACTAAACACCACTAAAAAGTGTTGATTACCCCCCTCTTCCAAATCTTTACGTAAAATAACAAATTGTCGCATTTGTTTATTGTCTTTGTTATCAACAATAATCATGCGAGCATCACTGCGACCATCTTCACCTGCATAAAACGAAGCCAAATTTGCACGCTCAATGATTTGCGCGGTGCTGATTTTATCTGCTTCAGATTGCGCACCACTCACAGAAGACATAACAACCATCAATAAAAACATTATTCTTTTCATCTTTTTACCTCAAAATCCACTTATTCAATAATTTAAACATCGCTGGTAACATCATTAATGTCACCACTGCTGAAACAGCCATGATGGTAGCCAAAAAGAACCCCACTGAGATGTAAGGCACCAACGGTGCAAATAACAGTGGTGTAAACCCAATGGCAATCACTATGGCATTCTTACTGATGGCAGCTGCAGGTTCTTCAAACATCAACTTCATGGTCAGTTTAAAATCTTTATTTTCTGCAAATATGTCTCTGGCTCTTTGTATGAAATGAATCGCGAAGTCAACCGATAAACCCAAGGTTAAAGAAGACAATACAGCAATGGGCATGTCATAATCTTTACCAGTCCAACCGATCAACCCATAGATAAAGGCAATGGTCAATGTCAAAGGCATCATGGCCAAAAAGCCAAATAACACACTTCTAAATAACAACACCATCATGATAAATACTGCCACAAATGCACTGACTAAACTCATACCCATACCAGCAACCATCTCTTCTTGCCAAACCTTATTCAAAAAAGTTTTTCCGGCCCAGTTAACAGATATACCAGCCCCAGGAGGGTGACCTTCCATGTACTGCGCCATATAATCAACCACTGCGGTCATGTCTTGATTGTCACCACTGGTTAACTGTACCCAAATCACCGTGCTGGCATAATTTTGGGTAACAAAATGCCACAAATCATGAGGCCGGTGCGAGGACTGGTATTGCATCAGCGCCTGTGCGACACCGGCTTGAGAACTAGGCACAACAAAATCTTCGACATTTCCACCACGTAATTCACGATTAACTGTTTTAACCACATCGGCCAAAGAGTTGGACTTACCTACCAAGCCACTTTGTTGTAATGCCATTTGTAACTGCTCAACATAGGCTAAATTATCGGGCGACTTAAAAAATGCCAGCTGTGCTGATGCTTGATCAATGGCAGCAAGTAATAAATCTAACTGCTGTGCAGTTTCAGCATCTGCATCAAATAATTGATCTTCTGCCCAAAATAACAATTCATTGAGTTGTTCTTTGAAACCTTCGTTTTGTTGTTTGATGACGTTAAACTGAGCTTGCCATGTTTCATGATCAGCCAAATATTGTTCAAAAGAGGTCTCAACAGCATCGGCATCCCCTTCTAAAACCAAGTAGGCATCATAAGTACCAGCAAAATGTTCATTCAATACCTGATCGGCCACCCTGATTGGATGATCAGACTTAAACCACCTGACTGGGTTGTCATTGATTTTAATGTGGAGTATCCCCCACACACTGACAGCAAAAACCAAAACAAAGACCAAAGTGACTGACCGACTGTGTTTTAAACTGAATTGTCCCATACTCTTAATCAAAACAGACAACTTTGATTTTGTATGGTGGATGTCTTGTAATGAACTGAGCGACTCAGGTTTTAACACAACCAAATAAGCCGGTATAAAAACCAAGGTCAACACAAATGCCAATAAAATTCCCACACCCACAAATGCACCAAAAACTTGAACGGGTGGAATGGGCGTCAACATCAAGGAAAAGAAACCAATCGCTGATGTGATACTGGTAAACAACATCGGCTTATACAAATCAGAAATCACATCTATTACGACTTGTTTCCTGTCTGCTTTACTGTTAAATTTTTCAACAAACTCAGACATGATATGGATGGAATCCACCACTGCGATAGGCATCAAAAATATGGCAATCATAGAACTCATGATGTGAACGGTATAACCCATTCCTATCATGGTACCCATGATGATAATGACCGTAGACATGGCCACAATCATTGGTGCGGCAATGAACTTCAAATTCCTAAAAAAATACCACATCAACAGAAAAATCATCAAACCTGCCAATGGGGCCGAAATACCCATCTGTACGAACATTTGGTACCCAAAAGTGTCTTCTGCTACAGGCAGCCCTGTGATGTGATAATCATCTGCAGAATCAACTTGGTCAATGATGGACTGGATTTCCAAAGAAATGCGATGACTTTCATTTTTATCCGCAATCGGCACATAAATGCTACTGGCCTTGTTATCAGCTGATACCAAAGTGTTTTTTAACAATGGCAAACGTTCAACTTGTGTGGCCAGCAAATCAGCAGCAACTTGGTCTTTAGGTGCTTGTTTCATTAACCATTCAAACTGAATCACACCTGGACCGCCTTGTTTGATGTTATCGACACTGGACAGCGCCATCAAGTCATAATCAATAACACCCTCTATTTGTTCTATTTGATCAGCAATTTGTAACAAAGCTTTTAATGAGTCGGCGTTATATATCCCTTTATCTGAGTGGTTAACCGCACCAACCACAATCATGTCATGTAAATTAAACTGTGCTTTGATTTTGTTATGAAACAATCGCTCATGTTGACCTTCAGGGAGCATGTTCTCAGGATCAGTATCAATCTTAATCATGGGAATCATGGCAGCAGTGACAACAGTCAAAAACAACACCATAGCAAATATCAATCGCGGGTGTTTAATGACATAATTAGTGATTTGTTGTTGCATGATGTAAATAAAGTATATTAAATGCTTGAATTATATATTAGAATGTTCTAATATTCAAACAGTTGTTAAAGATTAAATTTTCATGCAAAATAGCGCCACTTCAATTTACATAAACAAAAGATATGAAACAATCAATGGATGAAATGATTCACCATTCTGGTTCTGCTTCAGATTTGCTAAAGCTGATCTCTAATCAAAAGAGGTTGTTAATTCTGTGCTTATTACATGAAAAAGAGATGTCCGTTTCAGAACTCAATGAAACCCTGACACAACTGAGCCAATCTGCTTTATCACAACATTTGGCCCAACTCAGAAAGGCCGACCTAGTTAAAATCAGACGTGATGCCCAAACGATATACTATTCTCTGACGGACAGTAAAGCCGTTAGCATCATACACTTATTGCACGAACTTTTCTGTCAAGACTCCTGCATTCAAGAATCCTAAAAATCACCATCAGTGACTCAAAAAAGAAAACTAAAAGAACAAGGCGATCTGAATTGATGTGTGCCTCAAAATGTACCGACATAGATTTGAATTTAGCCATCGACCTTGTTATACCGAAATGTGACTAACAAACACTGTTTTCATCATCTCGAAGCAATCACACATAAAAGCCAACCACTCACTAAATGACCTTTACTAATTAGATAGCCATTCATCAGTGATGATGTCACTGTGTGTATTCAGAGCGAATACAGTTAGGTCATATTATGTCTCGATGTGTTTGAAAGGCTTTTCTTTCTGGCGTGGATGTGGTCTCAGATAAGTGATTTAAACATAGACAGCAGTGGTTAATTAATCGAATACAATCAGCTTATGTGATGGGCCCTCAATCTGGTAGTCTATCGAACTCTGGCAGTTCCCCTAACGCCCTATCCCAAACAGCTTTACTGGATGAAAAGAGATGCGCTGTGGGCGTCATAGATATTTCAGTGTCCAAGCACCCTGCGGGAACGACGAGTAAACCTGCATTCTGAGTGTTTGGCAATGCTGAGCCACACAACTTACAAAAGCTTTTGCTATGATGAGTGCCTGGTAGCGTAAAGGAAGTCACCGCATCCGCACCCGTCCGCCAGACCAATTTTGCTGACTGTGAGAATAGATTTGCCGCGTGAGCGGACCCCGTATCTTTTTGGCAATGCTGACAATGACACAAGTAAAAGCTATCGAAATTACCTTTTACCTCAAAACTCACGGTGCCACACAAACAAGAACCGAAATAATCAGTCATGAGAACCTCTTTTATTGTCTTTGGATAAAATATACGTAACACCCGCATCATGTCAACCAGCCACAGCCAATTTTTGTGTACAAAATATTGGCGAAGAAATTGCACGCGAAACGCAGCGTAGGTTGGTTTTCGCATGGGTGCCTTTGTTATGCATTTTTAAAATAATTCCTTACCATTGAAATTACGAACAGGAATTCCCGAAATTAATTCTTCAGGTGCCATACGAAAATTGACAGCCACTTTATGACCTGACGTACCTGCAATCGTTCGATAGTGTGTAACACACCCACAATTTTTACAATGAATAAATTCGAGTTCTTTGTCTCCCCAGATATAGCCACTTGCGCCAAGGGACCCAACATCTATTTTTACTTCATCTGGCTTGTAGTAACCCCAAAGTGTTTGGTATCGGCTACAAACAGAACAATTACAACTTGTTACTTGCTTTGGTACCTCAATATTGATTTCAATATTTCCACAGTGACAAGTAAGTTTCAACATTCTATTCCTTGAGATGTATAACGCTTCAAGAAGGGGCGCCGCTTGATTTGTTATGAGTAAATTTCTCGGACCTAGATTTCATAAGTCTTAACAGAGAATTATGAAAATCTCGGAAGATCAATTCACCCCAGATGCGAGAATAAACACCAAAATTAGTATTGTCGATCAATCTAGTTTTCAGTGTTAAGACAGTATTGCCAGCGGAGTCTTCCGAAAGGTAATACCCGCCATTTAATGGCGAGAAGTATTCGCCACCGAGTTTTACGTGCTTATCTAGTGCATGATCTGGAATTGTTTCGGGATCTATATCGAAAGAGTAAGTCATTCTTTTGTTAGGCTCCCAAGATGTAATAACCTCTCGAAATATAACCCCCTTTTCCCACTCGCTAGTTCTTACAGAGCCAACTCCGTCAGAACTCATGCTAGCCTTAATCGGTCTTGGGACGCCAATCAATGATGTAAGAGTTATATCAAGCTCATCTGGTTGAATCAATTCAACCTCTCCAAGTTGCTTCCAAACCATTCTTGGTGAAGCGTAAATAGTAATACTATTTTCAACTGTGTAGGTTTTAGTTAAATTTAAAAAGTTAACCTCAATTGGTGCGATCAGAATTGGCAATATTACTACCGACATTAACGTAGCATTTCTTTTACTCGCGATATATCGATTGATATACCCTGCTGCGATACCACCCAAACTAGAAAAAAACATAAATGCGGGCAATGCCATTGCAACACATATGCTTCCCTCCAATAAGGTTACAACAGTAGCCAATAGGAAAAAGAAAATAGGCTGCCATGATATTGTAATCATGCTACCTACGGAGAGACTGGGTCTAACTTTACACTCAAAGTGTATACGTATAAATCCGATTACAAACGGTACAAAAAACATAAACGAGACCGTTACCAGCCCTCCAACGTCTCGAAGAGCTTCAACTTCCCACAACCACCTGAGCGATAACCCGTAAAGGACGCCGAGGATAATGCCTATATATTTTGGATGCTTCGGATTCATCTTTTACTCATAAAGCTCGCATCACGAGCAATTGAAAGTTGGACTGCTTTTTTGCAGTCTTGGTTTTTAGTAAAAAGCAGGCTGACTTTTAATTGTCGCGTGCATGCTCTTGTTAGGGTTACTTTACCACGGAAAGAGACAAACTGGACAGGCACTTTGTAGGAATATTCTTACAACCTTATCAGAGATTTGCTACAGATAAATTGGCTCCAAAAGTTCAAAATCATGGTTTTTAATGGAGAAAATCATGGGATTGGCACGGAAATATCAAATTTGTCTATCGGAAACTCCCTACTACCACATCATCTCAAGATGCGTTCGCAGAGCCTTTCTTTGTGGTGAAGATTCAACCACTGGATTCAGTTACGAACATCGCAGAAAATGGATTGTTCAGCGCATGCAATATTTGGCTAAATTATTCAGTATAGATATCTGTGCTTATGCAGTGATGAGTAATCACAGTCATTTAGTTTTGAAGGTTAACTCAACTGTTGGTTGGACCGATAAAATGGTACTGATGACTTGGGCGGGATTGTTTGAATTACCCTTATTGTGTGAGCGTTTTGTTCGAGGCGAACACATGAGCAAACCTGAACTTAATTATGTTATTCGCCAAGCTGATGTTTATCGTAATAGATTGATGTCTATTTCTTGGTTTATGAAGTGTTTAAACGAATACATTTCAAAACGTGCCAATGCCGAAG